>Ga0268276_1000319_pt1 | contig 57906 bp, 37 predicted proteins | sample saktaG_4_FD_190145 | JGI IMG/M metagenome (GOLD analysis project Ga0268276, IMG submission 190145) | Saline water microbial communities from Sakinaw Lake, British Columbia, Canada - sak_2010_1_5_45m | ecosystem: Environmental > Aquatic > Non-marine Saline and Alkaline > Saline ...
TTTCATTGTTACTCCTTAATCCCGGCGGAATTGCCGGTATCAAGAAGCATATCAATTCTTAAAGTAAATGCCCCCTCCCCATGGGGAGAGGTGGCTACCCCGTCCTTGCCCCGTTTTTGGCAGACTCGTTGCCCCCAACCCTCCAGATGCCATTTGGCAGACTCATTGCCCCTACTATGGGAGCATTTACTTTGTCATGTCACATCGTATTCGTAGATGTGCGGATCGGTGAAGCCGTGGAGGTAGAGGTTCACCAGCGAGAGGCGCACCATGTCGGGCGAAATATCATAGCCCTTGATACTGGCTGAAAGGCGACCGCGTTCATCCGGCGTCAGCGTGCTGTTGCCTTTCTTGTCCGTGTTCGTCCGCAGGATGTGCTTCCAGGCGGAAATCAAAAAGCCAGCGGTGCCGCAGGCGGGGTCGAGAATCACTTCGCCTTTTTTCGGCGCAAGCACTTCGACCATGAAGTCGATGATGTGGCGCGGGGTGCGGAACTGTCCGGCGTCGCCTTGCGAGCCGAGGACGGAGAGCAGATATTCGAAGGCGTCACCGAGGCGTTCGGAATGGTCGTAGCTGAATTCGTCGATGATCTTGAGGAAGCTTTTGAGCGTTTCGGGATCGCGGTAGGGGAGATAGGCGTTTTTGAAGATGTCGCGGAAGAGCGGCGGGATGCCCGGGTTTTCAGGCATTTTGGAAATGCCTTCGCCGTAAAGAGCGAGCATTTCGTGGCCGCCGAGACTGCGATCCATGAGTTTGGCCCAGCCGTAGCGGGCGAACTCGCCGGTGAAAAACTTGCGCTTGCCGCCCAGCTCCTCGGATTCGGCGTCCATGTCGTCCATAAACTTGTAGATCAGCGCGATGGTGATCTGCTCCACCTGCGATTTTGGGTCGGGGACTTTACCGACGAGAATGTCGCGGGCGGTGTCGATGCGGCGTTTGGTGTCGGTATCTAACATGGGATTCCCTTTTTACATGGATGAACAGGATGGACAGGATTTGAATGGAATATCCTGTTTATCCATGTTGATTATCTTTCTTTCTAGTAAAGCGTTTGTATTCGAGTTTGGGGTTTCCGAAATTGATAAGCAGCCCAACTTCGATTCCGGTGGCGTTGAGGTAATTGATGATTTGCGCCTGATGCTCGGGAGCAATGGCTTTGACCGCTTTTAACTCGACCAGGATTTTTTCTTCGATGAGCATGTCAGCAAAAAAGTCGCCGACGCATTCATTTCTGAACATGACTTTAATCGGATGCTGGATGCGTACCGAAAAGCCTTTTTGACGTAATGCCAGTAGCAGGGCATTCTCATAAACCGATTCGAGAAATCCTGATCCCAGCTCATTAATCACATCAAATGCGCCCCCAATGATGATTCTGGTGAGTTCCTCGTGCCTTAAATTTTTATCCTGCATATCTTGTCCATCCATGTTGATAAATGATGCGGCGTTTGGTGTCGGTGTCGAGCATTAGCTATTCCTTGAGTTGCTTGATGGCCGTGGCAGCGGTCAGTTGTTCGATAGTGGAGTAATCGCGCACGTTTCCCTTCTTTTCCGGGTTGGCCTTCCGCCAGTCACGGGCGGTGTGCCCGAATAGCGCAACGTTCAGCACATCCGCTTCGGTCGCATAGGTCACGGCGGACTGGGCGGGTGTGACCTGTGAGGGAATCAGATGAGTCTGGATGGCGTCTGTGTGGACACGGTAGTTGAGTTTTGACAGCGTTCGGTTGAGATTCCACGCTAGTGAAAGCCTTTGACTCTCGTCTTCCTTAAGGCGCTGAAACTCCTTGATGAGGTAGAGTTTGAATTCGACTGATATCCACGAGGCAAACTCGAAGGCGATGTCTTTGTGGGCGTAGGTGCCGCCGTAGCGCCCGGCCTTGGACACCAGACCGATAGCCCCCGTACCTTCAACCCATTGCTTGGCCGTCAGGATGAAGCTGTTTAATCCTGCTTTTTTTCTAATCCCATCGAATTCGATGGGATTAAACTCAGGGTTGTTCAAGGACTCCCAGATCCCCAAAAACTCGATAGTGTTCCGGTTTCGCATCCAGTTAGAGATTAGGTAATCCGTCCGTTCCGGATCTTTGTGTCTCGCGATATCGGTCAGGGAGATATAGTCGTCTTCCTTCTGGCGGATCACCGTTACCGCAGTGCCCTTGACATCAATGGTTGTTTTGGCAGGTTTTCTCAAAATGTCTCCTATGCGGCGAACTGGTTGAGCGAAACGTAGTCTTTAACGTATTCAGGAATGAGTGCGCGGTATTTCTTCGGCACAGCTTTGAAGTCGCGGGTGGAAAAGACCGGATTGGTGGCGAGGTCGGCGAAGTCCTTTTCGTCGATGATGTGGCGAATACGCCCGTCGGTGACGTAGGCCTTGAAATAGGTCTTGATCGCCGGAATGGCTTCGGCCTCGTCGGGTTTGGCATCGGCGACAAACTTGGCGAATTCTTCTTCGAGCAGTTCGTCCTTGGATTTAAAGCGCGGGATAAGACCAAAGGCTTTTTCCAGAATCTCACGCAGCGTCAGGCGGCGATCCACGGCGGCGGCTTTGCGCAGTTTATCGAGGGTGTAATATTCCTCGGGTTTGTCGAAAATTTCTTTGTTCACATAGTCGATGACGCGATCCCACTGTCCCGATTCGACCGCATCTGCGACCGTCACGTTTTCGCGCAGGGTGTCTTCAAACTGCTGAAAGAACATCCGGTCGATCTTCATGCCCTCGATGCCGACGGCTTCTTCGCGGACGGAGGCGATGATGTCGGACCCCAGGTGTTCATAGATGTCGGAAGGCGAAGGAGGCGACGGGGGCGGTCCTTCCCCGCCCTTGCGGCGCGGTTTGGGGAGTTCGAGCACTTCGTCGTATTTGAATTCCTCCTCGAAGTATTCGCAGTTGGCGAAGAAGTCGAGGAGCTTGTAGGCGATCTTTTCGGGGTGTTTCACGCCGGCGCGGATGTCGTCATCGAAGAGCTGTTCGAGGAAGTTGTGTTTGCGGGTGCCACGGCCCTTGATCTGGATGAAGTCGGTCGGCGAGAAGATGGGGCGGAAAAGTCCGAGGTTCAAGAGATCGGTGCAATCGTAGCCGGTGGTCATCATGCCGACGGTGACGCAGACACGGGCCTTGGCGGTCTTGTAGGCAGGCAGGAAATTGCAGGAGCCAAGGAGGTTGTTGTTGCTGAAGTTGATGGCGAACTGCTGGGCTTCGGAGATTTGCGAGGTGACCTGAACGGCGAAGTCGGACTGGTATCGGCCGGGAAACATGCGGTCGGCCATGAGGTTGAGAATCTGGGTAAGCTTGGAAGCGTGATTCTGGCTGACCGCAAAGATGATGGACTTGCCGATCTCACCGCTGACCGGGTCGCGCAGCGCGTTCTCCAGAAACGTCTTGCAGAAAAGCTCGTTGGTGGATGCAGAGAAGAAGCGCTTTTCGAACTCACTCTGCTTGAACGCCTCGTCCTGGTCTTCACCTCTGTCGTCGGTGAAGGTGACGATGAACCCCTGATCGGAAAGGAGTCTGGTGGTGACTTCGGTGCGGGCGTCGACCACGGTGGGGTTGATGAGGAATCCGTCTTTCACGCCGTCGAGCAGAGTGTAACGGAAGGTCGGCTGGCTGTTTTCGCAGCCGAAGGTGCGGTAGGTGTCGAGCAGCAGGCGGCGCTCGGTTTCGCGCGGGTCGCGAGTGGTCGGCGAAGCTTTGTTGAATCGTTTGAGATAGTCGCGCGGCGTGGCGGTGAGGCCCAGCTTGTAGCCGACGAAGTAATCGAACACGGCACGGGCGTTGCCGCCGATGGAGCGGTGGGCTTCATCGGAGATGACGAGATCGAAATCGGTCGGCGAGAAGAGCTGCTGGTACTTGTTGTTGAAAAGGAGGGACTGGACCGTGGTGACGACAATCTCAGCGCGGCGCCAGTCGTCCCGGTTCTCCTTGTAGATGACCGTCCGGTAGTCGGCGGAGAGAACTGCGGCGAAGGTTTTCTTTGCCTGGTCCTCCAGTTCGAGGCGATCCACCAGGAAGAGGACGCGCCGGACATTGCCGGAACGGAGGAACAGCTTGATGACCGCGGCGGCGACCAGGGTCTTGCCCGTGCCGGTGGCCATTTCGAACAGGAAGCGGTCTTTGCCGTCGCCGACCGCGGCCTGCAGGCTGCGAATGGCCTTGAGCTGATAAGGGCGGAGAAAGCGCAGTTTGTTGGTCTGGACATAGGCGGGGCGCTCGGCTTCGTTCCGCCAACCGGCCTCTGACCGGTAGTTCGGGCGCTGGGTGCGGACGATATAGTCCTCGTCGACCGAGTCCTCGATCAGGCGCAACGGGTTGGGCGTTGACTTCTGATAGCCAATGACCGAATCGGGCGTGGGAAAAGAGGTAATGACGTAAGGGTTGCCGCGTTCGAGATCCCAGAAGTAATGCAGGTTGCCGTTGGAGAGAATGACGAAACGGCAGTTTTGGGACTTTGCGTACCGGCGAGCCTGTTCTTTGCCCACGAGGGGGCTTTTATTTTCGCACTTGGCTTCGAGGATGATAAACGGAAAACCCTTCGCGTTGAGCAAGAGGAAGTCGATGAAACCTTTGGAAGATTTCTCGAAGTTTACACCAAGCGCATCAAGATCGTGGGTCTTAATAATGACGCTGGGTTCGAGTTCGATATTAGCCGGGCCGTTGGCATCCGCAAAAAAGCGCCAGCCAGCGGCTTCGAGCAGTTTGTTGATCTTGATGCGGGCTGTGGCTTCTTTGTTTTCCATTCGATTTTCCGGTGACACCACTAGTTTCTGACAGTGGTTCAAAGGTACCACACATAATCATCTTCCCTCAAGTGATTTCCCTTGTACGCGGGGTAGGCAATCATTGGGGAAGGTCGCGGAAAGCGGGGGTTAGACCTTAGATTAAAAGTTAGCGGGCTATAAGCTCTCATTTAACTGACTTTCAAGCTTTGCAGTCAACTTGCCAATAAGGTTCTTCACTCATTAGCATCCCATAGGATGCAGGAGTTTAGGGGCAGAGCAAGTGTTTTGTCTATAAATTCGTGAAGCGGGTCATGCTGGCACACCTTCCATGCTGAGATAGATTTCCCCGGTCTCCCATTCCTCGCTGATCTCCGACAGCATGGCTGACACGAGCCTGAGCAGCGAGGCTTAGTCGAGCGAGGGCGCGTCGAAGATGGCGCGGATGTCCGGCGGCCACCTGCGACTTCAAGTCGTGCTTAGTGACGTAGGACTGCGCGTTGCGCTGGAGGTGGCACTGGCAGAGCTGCCAAGTGACGCCGAGGACGGCTTTCCCTCACTCTCTCATGAATTCCGCTTTTGCTCGCACCGCTACACCCTGTCAAAAATCGGTTGCAAAACCGCCTCCATGGCGATACCTTTCTGTTCGTGGGTCATGGCTTGTTCGTCCTTGCTTTGTTTTTTGACAACACAAAAGGATAGCCGTGCCCCGCCTTTTTTCAAGCCCGCAGATCAACCCGGGGGACCACAGGCCCTTTAATTTAATTTGCAGACAATAGGTTACACCCCCACGTTGTTTGAACATCATTCAGGAGGCATATATGAAGAAGAGTTTTCACATTATTCCATTATACATATTGTGTTGTCTTTCGGCATTCAACACACACACTGCGAATTGTAAAGAACTGACATCAAAAGCCGTTCCCGCACCCCCCGCGACAGTTCATAAAGCAACGTACGGTGTAAGATGGAAAATAATAAAAAACGAAGCCGTGGATTATTATCTGCCGTGTGAAAGGGTGGAAGCCGCAGTGGGTTTATCGCCTTCGGATTTTGACACTGTTTTCCCTTGGTCTGAGATCAAGCGATGCAACATTCTGAATCGTACCGACGGCACACAAAAAATAACGTATGAGCATGAGCCCGAGTTCGCCCTGAACGGATCGAATGGCCATGTCATGGTTGAGATACCCAAGCATTACAGCAAACGATTTGTCCGCCATGGATACGAATACAGGCTCATATCAGATCGTCCCCGTGACGGTTTCATCGTGGATCCTGCCTTTATAGAAAACGGCGTGGAAATTGAAAAGATTTATGTCGCCGCTTACGAAGCGCATATCAGCGCAAACGGCAAGATGGAATCTTTAACCGGCGTGTACCCTACGGCAAACCACTCAAGACCGGAATACCGGAATTACGCCAGAGCCAATGGGAACGGATACGGGACCTTTGACATCCGCACATTACTCATGATACAAAACCTGTTTTTGATCGAACACGCTGAAAAGGACTCTCAAAAAGCGATAGGTGGCGGCTGGGGGAAACTCCCCCAACCATACCGAAGAAATCGATGCGTATTACCCGAGAAGGACGCAAACCGGATCATCACTGAAGCCAAGCGCTATCCCAAGAGACTGTTTACGGGTTGCGCCATTACGATTACAAGCTACAAGACGGGGGGAGTCATATACACGGACAGAACCCTCACGAACGTTGTGCTGGATTCTCCTGAAAAAGGACTGGCTTCCCTTTACTTCGATGGCGACGCGATAGATACAACCACAAACATGTGCCTGGGGGGAGCTGCTCAAAAAACAGGCTGGTCGGATTGCTTGCCCTACCACTCAGGACATACCGCTTACAAAGGGGAACCTCCCGACAACAAGTACCGGTGTGCGGTCAAATATCGTCACATGGAAAACTTATGGGGTAATTTATGGTGCTTTATAGACGGTTTAAATCTCGATAACGGACGGGCTTACATTTGCGAAAACATGAACGCTTATGAAAACGGCATCCCGTCAAACACATACAAAACGGTCGCGATCACACAACAGATACAAACGGACAACGGGGATGTCGGCGGACCCAGATCGATCCATTATCTGAAAAACCTCGGATACGATCCGCAGTATCCCTGGTTGGCTCTTCCGCAGGACTTTGTTAACGCGGATAAATCTTCAGAGAAAGGCGCCAGCTTGTTGTTGCGGAACGGTCATTTTGGCGACTATTATTATCTGAGCGAAGAAGCAAAAAATTATGTCCATGGCGGTGGGTTTGATCATTATTGGAGGTGCGGCATGTTCACTTTGCGCGGCTGGCAAAGTGACACGAGAAGATGGTATTTGTATGGTTCAAGAATGATTTTTAAACCTTTGTGATCCGGACACCGTACCGCAACGTCTTCAGGGCTGGTTCCAAGCACGGAAACACAGGCGATGGGGTGAAATCAACCCGAAGGGAAAAATGATTGAAACAACGAAAAAGATGATGTTTTTGTATTGCGCGTGGGTATGCATGGCGGCAGCAGCAGGTGAAACCGTCAAATCGTGCGATTCGACCGCGTCAATATAGCAAATGCCTTCTTCGGCGGCTTCGAGTTCATCCAAAAAAATCAAGGCAAATAGTTACAGAAGGGCCTAGGCCCGCGCCGGGCGCGGAGCTGAGAAGTTCTAAAATGCGAGAGTTCTAAAGTTCTAAAGTGAAGTGGTTCAAAGGGTTTAAATGATTGAAATACGGGATCGGGATCGGGATCGAAAATGCAACTAATCGCAGATGCGCCCTACTTTGTCAATTCACCAATCTCAAATTATTGACGTTGAGTTGGTAAAGGTAGTATGTTTAGCGTGTTTATTTGGAAAAGAATTTGTTCGGTCTGCCTGTGGGTGCAGGTGGAAAAGGTAACGTACAAGAATCAAGGCTGTTCCTCGCGCTATCCTCTGTCTGAAAGCTAACGGGCGAAGCGAGGTTACCCTTTGATGTGTGGGGCAAGGAGTGGGAACCATGAAGAGCATCCTCGTTCTGTTGGCACTGTGCTCGGTTGTTTCGTTGGCGGATAATGCGCCGGAGGGCGGCGGGGTTTATGGGGCGTTTGCGGCGAGCGAGAAATGGACGCCGCCGACGGATCCAGCCGTGCTAAAGAAGCTGTATGCGTGGCAGGATCAAAAGCTCGGGCTGCTAATCCACTGGGGCACGTACAGCCAGTGGGGGATCGTCGAATCATGGAGCCTGGTCACTACGCGCCACACATGGAACAAGAGGCCGCCTGCTCTCACCAACTTGGACGATCGTGCCTACATGAAGGCCTACGAGGAACTGATCAAGACGTTCAACCCTGTGAAGTTTGACGCCGAAAAATGGGCGACGGCCTTCAAGAATGCCGGGGTGAATTACGTGATCCCGACGACGAAGCATCACGATGGCTTCTGCATGTGGGACACCGCGACGACCGATTACGGGATCACCTCGAAGCAGTGCCCGTTTCACGCCGACCCGCGGGCAGACACGATCAAGCGGATGTGCGACGCATTCCGCAAGCAGGGACTGAGCACGGGCATCTACTTTTCCAAGGCCGACTGGCATAGCCCCGGCTACTGGATTCCCGAACGCGGTCCCGGCAGTGGGCAGGGCCCCAACTACAATCCGCGCGAGCAGCCGGAACGCTGGAGGCAGTTCAAGGACATGACATGGAGACAGATCGAGGAGCTTATGTCCGGTTACGGCCCGCAGGACATCCTGTGGCTGGACGGTGGCGCGGTGCGACCGCCGAACAATGATATCGACATGAATGGCCTGGCAGCGATGGCGCGCAAGCACCAGCCGGGGCTCATTGTGGTGGACCGCACGGTACACGGTCCGAACGAGAATATTGTCACGCCGGAGGGCAAGATTCCAGATCATTTTCTGCCGTATCCGTGGGAAACGTGCATGACGATGGGCGATCGCTGGTCGTACGTGCCCAATGACAACTTCAAGAGCACCGGCACGCTGGTTCGCAACCTCTGCCGCATCGTCGCACGCGGCGGTAACTACCTGATCGGCATTGCTCCAGACGGCAACGGCGAATTCGACCCGACAGTGTATGCCCGCCTCAAGGAGATGGGCGCGTGGCTCAAGGTCAACGGCGAGGCCATCTACGAGACGCGCCCCGTGGTGCCGCACGAGCACGGCGACTGTGTATTCACCTGCAAGAAGGACGGCACGGTTTACGCCGTCATCCTCGCCAAGGACGACAAGAGTTCACTACCGGCGAGCGTCTCCATTGCGGCTGAACTTACGGCAAAAGCCAGCGCGATTTCGTTGCTTGGTTTCGGGCCGCTCAAGCCGGGCGAGACAAAGGATGGTGTGACAACCATCGAGATTCCTGCGGCCGCACAAGCCAAGCCGCCCTGCGGCTACGCATGGACCATCAAGTTCAACGGATAGGACGTGTTTGAAGGCAATTAGAAAAGTGGCCATTTTTCGTTTGCCGCTAACAGGATCGCGTGTAAATCTGAAAGCAAATGATTTTATGCGAGACAAAAGCCTATTGCGTCAAATGAGATGATACCGAAGCGCGGGTTGTTTGATGGCCTCTTAAGGTTCCTTTTTTTACGTCCGGAGTTGAAAGAATAACTGCAAAAGAGAAGCTATATGAGAATTACAGTTGCCTACAATCTCAGACTCGACGACAGCGAGAAAACTGCCGAACTACTGAGTCGTGAAGATGTCGATCGTCTCAGCAGAACGATCCTCAGCCTCGGCCACACGGTGGTCGAGGTGGAGATGTCCGGAAAACCAAACGATGTCGTTGACCGGCTACTGGCAAGTGAGCCGGACCTAATCTTCAATGTGGCGGAAGGTACCATTGGCAGTTCTCGCGAGGCCTTCTACCCCAGCTTGTATGAACAGCTCGGCATTCCTTTCACGGGCGGAAGTGCTTCCCTCCTGCACCTCAACCTCGACAAACATCTCGCGAAGACCGTTCTGGCCTCACGTGGCATTCGTGTTCCGCAAGGCGTTTTAGTCACGAAAGTCGATTACGAGTTGCCCAAGAATTTACAGTATCCGCTTATGATTAAGCCGAATTCGGAAGGATCCAGCAAGGGCATCACCAAAGACTCCGTGGTTGAAAATGAAACTGCTGCCCGCAAGCATATTACCGCGATTTTGGGGCAATACCCGGCAGGGGTCGTTGTTGAAGAATTTATTCCCGGCAAAGAATTGAGCGTACCGCTTTTGGAAGCCTATCCAGAGAAAATGCTGGGCATTGTTGAGCATACCTTCGATCTAAGCCGGCTGGCATCTCGCTACAACATCTATGACTATGACATGAAGCAGGGCGGTGCTTCAGCGGCGGCCGTCAACGTGGTTTGTCCGGCTGTTCTCGCTCCACAGGAAGAGGCTCGCGTTATAGAAATGGCTCAACGTGTTTTTGAGATCATGTCTTGCCCGGACATGGGACGTGTGGATATCCGTCTGCACGAAAACGGGGAGCCGTTTTTCATCGAGCTGAACCCGCTACCCAGTCTGCACCCGGCTGCATCCTTAATGACCGCCAGCCGTGTTAAGGGGCTTGATTTCAAGAATGTCATCCGTCTTATCATTCGGTCCGCCGCGCGTCGGAACGGACTGGCGCTCCGCTCGATCCGTAAGAGCAGTTTGTCAGCCATCGGTCCCGCAAGCCCGCCGCGTCCCACGGCACGGGAGTTGGGTATCCGCGTGGGGCGAATGCAACCCGGCGTTTTCAACAGCATCACGGATGTGGACGGAGTTCGCGTTGGGCATCTGACGCGTCTGGAAGACGATGTCCAGGTGCCGGGGCTCCAGGAAACGACGAGGGTCCGTAGTGGCGTTACCGCCATCCTGCCGGCGGGCAAGGCGTTCGCCAAACGCCTCGTGGCAGGAGGCTTTGTTCTTAACGGTGTGGGTGAAATGATGGGGCTGACCCAAATCATGGAATGGGGCTGGCTTGAAAGTCCGATTCTGCTCACCAATTCGCATTCTGTCGGGAAAGTTCATTCCGGCATTATTTCGTACATGGCCAAGAAATACCCGGAGCTGGGCACCGATACAGACGTGGTGATTCCCGTCGTGGGCGAAACAGACGACTCTTTTCTCAACGACGTACGCGTGGGCATCTGCTCCGCGCAGGACGCTATCCGTGCGATTGAGGCGGCTGTACCCGGCTCTGTGCCGCAGGGATCGATCGGAGCGGGCGTTGGTATGATGACCTTCGATTTTGCCGGGGGGGTGGGCACATCCTCCCGAATCATCAACATCGCCGAGGGAACGTACACGATTGGTGTCTTCGTTCTCTCCAACTTTGGCAAAATGCGAAATCTGACTGTAGAGGGCAATGTGGTCGGTCGTAGTCTTGACATCTCGCATGACCCACAAAACCGCCGAATCCAATCGGAGGGCTCCATCATTGTGGTGATAGCCACGGATGTGCCGCTTTTGAGTAGCCAGCTCGGACGGATCGCCAAGCGCGCTGCACTGGGTCTTGGGCGTGTCGGCTCCCACGCGGCCTCGAGTAGCGGTGAGATTATTGTCGCTTTCAGTACAGCCAACCGCACGCCTCGCCCTTCAGCTTCGTCGGACAAGTTCATCAAACTGAAATGCATCTCCGATGCCCACATCAACGAAGTTTACGAGGCGGTCATTGAGGCCACCGAGGAATCGGTGCTGAACGCCGTTTTCTGTTCCAATGGCATGTCGGGTCGCAAGGGGCGTTGGGCTCCTGCTATCCCCCAGGGCGAAGTGATAGATCTACTCGCTAAAGGGAGGGTGATCCATGAAAGTCATTGAGAAATATAACGATAACCTGCACAACCCGTTCTGGAAGTTTCAACTTGGATCCTGCACATACCAGGTCAAGGATACGCCTTTGCGGGTGGATGTGATTAAAAAGCGGCTTCATGAAGATATTCGTTATACCTTTGTCAAAGCCAAAAAATTCCCTGAACAGCTCATTTCACGTCTGCATCCCTATCATGACTATATTAAGAAAACTGCAGCCAGCCTGAAAAAACCGGATGAGGAATTTTACCCTGACCTGTTTCCTGGTGACGGGGCTCGCCTGCGGCGGCGTGTCGATGAGCCGCTTTGGGGTGGTCAATGGTGTACCGATGCCGTCACGCCGATCACGAAGAAAACCTATGCCGTAGCGCGCGCTTCCGCAGAAACAGCGCTGACTGGGGCAGACCTGCTCCTGTCCGGTGGCGAACGTTGCGTCTACGCGCTGTGTCGGCCTTCGGGACATCATGCTGGGCCTCGGGTGTTCGGCGGATACTGCTATTTCAACAACGTGGCTACCGCCGCCGAGTTTCTCGCCCCGCATGGGAAAGTCGCGATTCTCGACATCGACTACCATCATGGCAACGGAACGCAGGAGTTCTTTGAAGAGCGTAAACATGTGTTCACGGGCTCCATTCATGGTGATACTGCGTTCGAATATCCCTACTTCTGGGGGTATACTGACGAGAAGGGCAGAGGACAGGGGAAAGGGACGAACCTCAATCTTCCGCTTCCGAGAGGAACCCGAGTCCCAGCTTATCTGAAAGCCGTTGATCGTTTCTGCGAGGCTACCCGCGCTTTCCGCCCGGATTTCCTCCTCGTTGCTGCTGGTTTTGATACGCACAAGACCGATCCGATCGGCGGCTTTGCCCTTCAGATACCAGACTACCAAAAAATTGCCTTACGCCTTGTGGCATTGGGCGTTCCCACTCTAGTTTGTCAGGAAGGGGGATACAATACCGATGTCCTCGGAGATTGCGTCCATAGTTTACTATCCGGATTTATGGATTCAAAGACGGCTGACGCAAAGTCGATGCCGCAGGCTGGATGTCGGCGAGTTCCTTGAAGCCCGACGAGAAAATCTCAGGGGTTGTGATTTGCCATTAGACCGACAGGTCTTTGCAGCGTGTGGCCGCGCCTTTTTGGGCCAGCGGTTTTTCACGCATTTTTTTCAGTTCCTTTTGCAGAGTATCCTTGTTTTTCTGCAATGTGCCCTTGGAACAGCGCGCCTCCATCTGCGCCAGCCGGTCAGCTTCATAGCGTTGCAGGATTTTTTCGCGGTCCCAGGGCATGGTCTGGCCGGCCGGCAGCTGTTTCTCCAATTGCGCCCACATGCCATAGAGCCCGCCATCCACCGGGATGCGTTCTTTCCGGACATGCAAAAGCGCCGCCGCATTTGTCCCGCACAACGCCTCCGCCTCGTCCAGCAGGCGCTGGCAGGTCTTGTAAAAAGTCAACGTCAAATAGGGACGCTTGGTTGTTTGTATTTCAGACAATATTTCCGTTGCCGGCGTCGTCGCCATCTGATCTTCCATGTAGTTCAAATATTCCGCCATTTTACCAGTCGCCGGTCCGTAAAAGCCGTCCATGAAGGTCTTAATCAATGGCGCCGGGGACTGGTCGGGATCCTGCATTAGCTTTATTCCCAGCCAGCGTTTCAGGTCAAAGAAACTGGTGATCTCGCTCTTTTCGCATTCCACAAACATCATTTCCACATGGCTGTCATGAAACAGTTTCAGATCGGGTTGCAGGCAGCGCATGTTCACGTAAGGCGAAGGAATATCCTCAAAGTTAAATGAATACTGAATCCAATAATCCCAGACGGCCAGGTGCTGGATGACTTTTGACCAACTGACCAGAATTTCACAAGGTCCACGATTGACGGGGTGGGTCATCGGACGGAACATGTCGGGATGGTCATCGCGCTCTTTCACCGGCTTAGGCCATTCGGCGTTTAGCTGGGCCACACGGATCATGACGTTGTCACGGGCCTTGATTGTCCGGGGTGGCTTGAGGGTCGTCTGATAAGCAAATGTTTCGACCAGCACGTCGGGATATTCGGCTTTAATTCCATCGGCCAATGAGTTTACCAGGTCAACCAGGGGGCCGCTGGGCGAGTCTTCCCGCTCGCAAAACGCCTTGCATTCCTGGCATTGGCAAACCAACGTGTTATCATTTTGCTCCACCGCATAGATCCGCGGCGGTTGGCAGCCAGCCTTGGCCGCGGCTTCGCGATCCTTGGCGATAAATTCTTTCAACTGCGCGAGCATCAGCTTGCGGACTTCCGGATGCGTCAGGCAAATCTGGCCGTCGGACGGCCGCGCGCCCTCCGCGTTCAATGCCAGATATTCGGGATGGTTGGTGGGCCATGCCTTCGAATAGTCATGAAAGGTATGGCAAGAGTTGGGCGAGCCAAAGACGCTTCCAGATCCGAAGGATGACGTGGACTCTTTATTTCGGAAGCGGAAGCGCTCGGTAACGATGCCGATATCTGCGGCTGTGTAAATCCGCCGGTCCCAAAACGCAGGCAGGCCGCGGATATCCATTTTTTTCAGGACCAGGTCGGGCCGGGCCGGGACCGTTTCCGTGAATTCGTCGAACCAATGGCAGCCAACCTGCTTTTCCAGGAACTCATAAACCGCATACAGCGTGCCGCGCGGCCGACCGCCGACCATGACCAGGTTTTTCCCACAGCTCTTAATGATCCATTCCTCGTCGCCCAAGGCAGCCAAGTCAATGCCCTGTTTGCGGGCAAATTCTGTCCAGCCAACGTAAATGGCGCGCACCGGCAGAACGGCATTGGTCTCGGAAACCACCGTAAAACGAGCCCCCGTGATCTTCTGCAAATACGCGCCCAAATCCTCCACCGCAAATTGCTCGGCCGGCGTGGGCTGGGCACTTTGGACAATCGCATAATCGGTCTGGCCGTTGCGCGCAAGCTCCAGCTTGCCGAACAATCCCGCGAAAAAGCCCACACTAAATAATCCGCTGATTACGAACAAGTTATACACAACGTGTTTCTCCTCGTTTTTTTCAAACAATACCACATTTAGAGATATTCTTCGCCATCGTTTAACATATTCCACGATTCCAACTATGCGCTTGATATAAAAAGCCTGTATACCAAACCAACGGTATGTTCGAGGGAGGACCCACCGGACGGGTCAGCAGCGGCTCGATCTCCCGCTGAAAAAGTCGGTGGGCAGATAGTTGCTCCTGACCGCCAAGCCCCGCCGGTCAAAGCAAAGAAAAAGAAATGAAGTCGGGCGGCCTGCGGCTATGCCGCCTGCCGCCCGACTTTTTCAGCGCAACTTATTGTCAAACTACGCACCCTATTATGTTGTTGTTTGAAAAAAGACCGGATACGAAATCAAATGGCTTAATTTCGTATTTAGTGTATAGTATCTCACATAAGTACTGGAGAGGAATTATGCAACACGGTCGGGCGGTTATTTTAGGCATGGCCTTTGGAGTGTGGCTCGCCGGTGCGGCTCAGGCTGCCGAGTGGCGGATACTCAAACCCGCCTCCGCACCGCAGGCATATGCGGTGGCGGCACAAGAGTTCCAGAAGTTCTACCGGGAAGTGACGGGTGTCAAGCTGCAGATCGTGACGCAACCGGATGCCGGATCACCTCTGGTGGTCATCGGTTCGGATGCGGTCAACCGGTTCTGCCGTGACGCTGTTGAGCAGAAGATCATTCCGCCACTCGGTACAGGGGCGGATACGGATGCCTATCGGCTCCGTTCGGCTGAAAAAGAGGGTCGGCGGTTTCTCTTTCTTGCGGGAGGCAACGGCCGCAGTACACTCTATGCCGTCTACGATTTTTTTGAGCGCCAGGCGGGGTGCCGATATTTCTGGGATGGGGATATCGTTCCTAGAAAAGCAGCGATTGAAATGGGCGGACTCGATGTGACTGAAACGCCGCGTTTCGCCTATCGCGGTCTGCGCTATTTCGCGCACCGCAGTCTGGACCGCTTCCAGGCGGAACACTGGGGGGCGGCGCAGTGGGATCACGAGATCGACTGGATCCTCAAGAAGCGGCTCAACCTGTTCATGCTGCGCATCGGCATGGATGATGTGTATCAAAAGGCCTTTCCGGATATCGTGCCGTATCCGCCTGATGACGGACCTCTCCCCGAAGCCATTGCCCGCTCCTATAATGACCGCACAACCGCGTGGCCGCTGGAATATAGGGGAGAACTTCGCAAACACATTCTGAGTTACGCACGCGACCGGGGGCTGATTCATCCTGAAGATACCGGCACGATGACCCACTGGTACAGCCGGACGCCCAAGGCGTTTCTCGAAACCGTCAAGCCGGGTTTCACCCCGCAGGCGAGTAAAGGGTATGGAGAGGACACCGGGCTGGTTTGGGATATCCGCGATGACCGCAACCTTGACAACTATTGGAAACTCACGCAGGCGCATATCGACGCTTACGGGAAACCGGAAATGTTCCACACCATCGGACTGGCGGAACGCAATGTTTTCACCAACCGCGCGGATAATTTGGAGATGAAGCTTTACGCTTACCGGCGGATTATCGCGAAGCTACGCGAACATTATCCGACGGCACCCATGCTGATCGCGTCGTGGGATTTGTACCATCCCGGCTGGAGGGGGGAGGAAGTGAGCGCTCTTCTCGGCATCTTGGATCCGGAGAACACGCTGATTTTTGATTACACTTCAGATCTGCCGCACTGGCACAGTCAGGTGCCTGATTTCCGGGGATGGGGTGTGGTCGGCAAGTTCCCGTGGGTCTTCGGCATTTTCCACGCCTACGAGTGGGAGAGCGATCTGCGCGGCAATTACGACGCCATCCGTGAGCGTATGCCGATCGCGGCCGCTGATCCGATGTGCAAAGGGTTCGTCTACTGGCCGGAGAATTCGCACAGCGACAGTCTCATTCTGGAGTTCTTCACGAAGAACGCGTGGCAGCCCGATACGCTGACACCTGAAGCCTTGCTACCCGCCTTCTGCCGCGACCGTTATCAGGCGGCGGCGGAGCCGATGCAGTCGGCTTGGCTGGCGGCTTTGCCGCTGATCAAGCAGCACCGCGAACTGCCGCCAGAGTTCAGAAACCTTGCGAGCTTTGCTCAGCGCGAGGTGACGTCCAAGCGAGCCGAAACTCTGCGGGCGCAGTGCGCGAAACTTGAGCCGCAGATGAAAACAGTTTCGTCGCTCTGCCGGGCGCTGGCCGAACTCCCGTTCGGAACCGGCGACGCGTTCGTCGATCGCGACGCCATCGACTTGGCGCGGACTGTGGCGGGGAGGGTTTTCAGTTACGCTCTTTACCGCTATGCGATCACGCAGAACGATTGGCTGCGGGGCAAAGCCGATGCCGCGGCGGTGACGGCAGCAGGCGGGCGGTGCGCGGCCATCCTGACGGCGCTGCGCGACATCCTCGCGCTACACGACGACTACTCGATGAACGTCTCTATGTCTAAGCTTCAAGCGATCCACCCGGTCAACCCTTGCTTCGAACAGGCGCTCAAAGGCAACGCGGAAAACGGCTACTGCCGCTCCTACATCTATGAATTGTGTAACGACTATTATCTGCCGCAGTTGGCGCTCTACACATGCTGGGTGGAGGAGCGTGTGGCCAGCGGTGACACGAAGAGCCCGATGAAACCGGCAAAGGCCTTGCCAATGAAGTCGAGTGTGAATGCATTCTATGCAAAACCGCTTGCGGAGATGGCGGCCCCCGCTATTAAGAATCCTCAAGAAGCTTACTCCGCAGTTATGGAACGGTTGGCTGTGGCTTGCAATTGGTCCGCGCTGAAGGAGTAATGTTGATAAACGATATTAGTGAGTCAGCGCTGACAGCGCAGATTAAAGAGTTTGCAAGCAAAGAGCTGAATGCAGATCTGGTGGGCGTGGCGAATATCGAACGCTTCAAAGGCGCGCCGGTCATGATGAGCCCGCGGGGTATTCTGCCTTCCGCCCGGTCGGTGGTGGTCATGGCGGTGCATCATCCGGACGCGGCCATTGAGTTGGGTGGTGAAGAGCATCCGCAGAAGATCGGTCCCTACTGTGTTCAGTACGTAATGAACATGCGGCTTGATGAGATGAGTTATCGCATGGGGCGCTATATAGAGTCACTGGGATATACCTCGGTGCCGATCGTCTCTTCCAACATCTGGCGCTACAAGGGCTATAAGGGAATGACGGAACATTTTGCGCCGGACATGTCACACCTGCATGCGGCTGTGGCGGCTGGGCTCTCGGAGTTTGGCTACTCTGGTCTATCCATTACGCCTGAGTTCGGTGCGCGTCAGCGCTTTGTCTCAATCATTACTGATGCCGTATTGAATCCCTCGCCGTTGCTAGAGCCCGGTTCAGTCTGCGACAACTGCATGCTTTGTAGAAAGGCATGTCCGACAGCCGCGTTAGTCAAGGAGATCGATGGTTGGAAAGAGGTGGAGATTGAAGGCAGGGTCTATCGGTATGCAAACAAGAATCTCTGGCGCTGTGCGTGGGGTGAACATTTTGACCTGGATCTGGATCTGGATATCCCCGAACATGTGGATGAGGCGGTAATACTTAAATATGTTGAGAAGTATGGACGGCGCAGCGGTGAGATGGGGTGTTGCCTCAAAGCCTGTTTGCCCGAGGCGCGACGTTATTTTGATAAATCCTATTGTAACAGCCCGCGTCGCATACGCGATGCGGTTCCGCCACCGGGAGTGTTGCCATCAGCGGATGTCGAGAAGTTGCAGTCGTTGACCAAGGCGCATGGTGCAGCCTGTATTCTCACTGTGCCTGTGACGGAGTTGCGGGAAGCAGGTGTAACGATCGAGGATTCCAAGGCATATCTTCCAGGTGCTAAAAGTGCGCTGATCGCTTGTGTTGCCGCTGACATTCAATTGGTGCATGATGAGGCTGATGTGGATAAGGAGCTGGCGCTGGAGATTACCTTGGTGGCCGGAGGATTGCGCGAGACGGCCGAGAAGCTGGCTATGCAGACCGGCTATGACCTGGCTCGTGCTCTGGAAAGAACGGGCTGGTCCGCAATCGGCGGAACCGAGGTGAAAGAGAGCGAGGTCGTGCAGGCAGTTAAAGGCGTACCCGACGGACGGACGCTTTTTACATACACGGTGTTGACGGAAGCGGAATTGCCATCAACAGGGTTGGCTTTCCATGAAGAGCCAGTGCAGGCGCTGGAAGGTGATTTCACTGAAGCGCTGAAGACCGAGGCAAAACGTCTGGGCGCAGATGTTGCAGGCGTTGTTTCAATGCGTCGTCTGGGCGATGTGGCACAGCAGGTGGCCGCCATATTTGATGGCGAGGAGATACTTGATGCGCGGGATATCTCAGCTCTGTTTACACCGTATGATCCGGTGGTAACAACCCGCAAGCGAAAGGTTCCTGATCCATCAACTATATTGCCGGATGGAAAATCGGCGCTGGTCTTCGGGGTTGCTCTGCCGCATGGTTCTGTGGATATCACGGCGCGGACACCGTCTGAGTCTGTGGGACCATACGCATTTGCCCTCTATGAGAACCTGAATTACCTGCGGCGTATCGCACTGCGTCTGTCGCTCTGGCTTTCGAAACAGGGTGTGCAGGCGGTGGTCAGCGAGGATCTGCTAGATACCGGTTCCAGAACAGCCAGCCCGCGTGGTGCAATTCCGGATCTTTTCTCCAACCGCTTTGCGGCGTGGTCAGCAGGTCTGGGGCGTCTGGCAAAAGCCGGCTTTCTGGTGAACCCGCAGTATGGTACGAATCTACGTTACATGGCGGTGGTTGTGGATCGTGAATTGAAAGAGGATGCCATGCTTGAATCGTTTACCGCGGAGAAGTGTGCGACGTGTGGTGATCTCTGTTTGTCAGCCTGCACGACTGAGGCATTCAGCAAGGAAGCATCTGTTGAAATTGATGGTGTGCGTGATACATTTCGTACAATTGAGACCGTGCGCTGTGATTGGGCCAAGCGATATTCATTGATTGCGGATGCGGGTTGTGGATTTGTCGGGTGGACGCTGGATATTCCCGCCCCATCGACAATTACGGGCGAGGTGCTGGCTGATGCCCTGCGTCAGCAGCCGCCGATCCCAAAGTACCGGCCCTGCAACTTCGAGGCCTGTTCAATGGCGTGTCCGTATACGAGAAGTGAGGAGTTGAAGCATGCTGAAACTCACATTACTTGATAGCGTGATCATTATCGGCTTTCTGATTTCCGTGGTGGCGATCGGTGCTGCCGCGGCACGCCGAGCCAGCCGTAGTGCATCTGATTACTTTCTCTCTGGGCGCACCATGCCGTGGTGGCTGTTGGGGATATCAATGGTGGCCTGCACCTTTTCATGCGGCACGCCCAATCTGATCACCGATATTGTTCGTAATGACGGTGTGGCGGGAAACTGGGTCTGGTGGGCTTTTCTGCTGACTGGCATGCTGACGGTTTTTGTGTATGCCAAGTTGTGGCGACGCTCGGAACTGGATACTGATCTTGGATTTTATGAGATTCGTTATGGAGGAAAACCGGCTGCGGTGCTGAGAGGTTTCCGCGCGGTTTATCTCGGTGTTTTCTTTAATGTGATGTCTCTGGCAATCGGTTCGCTGGCAGCGATTAAGATCGGTCAGGTGATCTTCGGGCTGACGGCATTGCAGACTCTTGTGGCGGCCTCTGTCGGCGTGGGCATCTACGCGACACTGGGTGGTCTGACGGGTTCAATCTGGGCCGATTTCTATCAGTACTCTGTGGCGCTGGGAGGAGCTATAGCGGCGGCGGTCTATGTTGTTAAAGCAAATGTCGGCGGAACAGGGGTAACCTCGCTGGCCGCACTCTGGGAAAGGATACCCGCTGATAAGTTGACTTTCTTCCCGAGTGTCGAAGGGGGTGACCTGTCGCTTTTGGTGACCGTGATGGTGCTGCCGTTGGCAGTGCAGTGGTGGAACGTCTGGTATCCTGGTGCGGAGCCCGGTGGTGGCGGGTATATTGCGCAGCGTATGCTGGCTGCTAAAAATGAAAAACATGCCATTGGCGCCACAATGCTATTTAATTTCATGCACTACGGTGTGCGCACCTGGCCATGGTTGATCGTGGCATTGGTGTCCATGGTAGTGTTGCCGAAAGAGACACCGGCGCAGCAGGCGCAATCCAGGATGTGGCTGAAGGAAAATGCGGCGGTGGTAGAGCAATATGACGAGTCGGGTGATCGTCTGACTCCGGGAGTGCATCAGGAGGTCCGCTATCACACGGCGGCTGTACGGGGGCATGGTGCGCTGGCAAAGGCATTTCCCGAGGTTGAAGATTCCTTCCTGCGTGATGACATTGCCTACCCCGGAATGATTGCCCGGCTGCCAGCGGGATTACTGGGTCTGGTAGTGGCTTCTTTGATTGCCGCGCACATGTCGACCGTGGCTACGCATCTGAACTGGGGTGCCTCGTATGTGGTCAACGATGTCTACCTGCGGTTTCTTAAACCCAAAGCCACGCCGCATCAGCAGGTGCGCATGGCACGCATTGCGACTGTATTTCTGCTGCTTGCGGGCAGTGGCATGGCACTGTTGCTGCAAGGGGCCAAAGGCGCTTTTGATGTCTTGCTCCAGGTGGGTGCAGGAACAGGGTTGATTTACATCCTGCGCTGGTTCTGGTGGCGTATCAATGCCTACAGCGAGATTGCGGCGATGGTGATCTCTTTTGCGGTTGCGATTCTATTCAAGTTTGTGGCTGAGCCCTTGGGCATTGAGTCGATGTTGGCGGATGCCGGGTTACTGAAAATCATGGCCTTCAGCGGATGGAAACTGGTTATCGGGATTAGCTGTACCACAATGGGCTGGTTGTTGGTTACCTGGCTGACACCGCCGGAGGAGATGTCGGTGCTGGTTTGCTTCTGCCGTAAAATCCGGGCCGGCGGTCCAGGCTGGCGCAAGGTCGAGGCTTATGCCGCAGGGCTGGGTGAGCCGCTGGGGGCTGATGCAAAGAACTCCGGTCTGCCTCTGGGTATTCTTTGCATGATGCTGGGATGCGCGGCAGTTTGGGGGCTTTTGTTTTCGCTGGGTTATATACTTTATGGCAAATGGATTTATGCCGCAGTGCTGGGTGTCGTGACAGTGACATCCACGGTGATTCTTATGCGGTTGGTGCCGCGTATAAAGTTTGGGTAGAAAAGTTTTGTAAAAAGAGGAACAAATATGAATACAGAACAGTTGAAAACGAAGGCTCGTGCATGCGGAGCTGATCTGGTGGGTATTGCGCCTGTGGAGCGGTTCAGTCATATGCCGGCAGAGCAGAATCCGGCAGTGATTTTTCCTGAGTGCAAATCTGTGATTGTACTGGCGCGACGGATATGTCGCGGTTCATTGCGTGGTGTTGAGGAGGGGACCAATTTCGCCAGCACCTATCAGTGTTTCGGGTATACGTGGGTGGAGGATAATTTTCTGTCGCAGACATCTTACGACCTATCTTTATGGGTTGAGGAACAGGGCTTTGAGGCGGTTCCGCTCTTTGCATATAATGAAGCTGGTATGCCCAAGGGTGTGCCGGTTGCAGCAGGTAAACCCGCACCGAATGTGATTATTGATCCGCGCATTGCCGTGATGGCATCGGGCTTAGGTGAGGTGGGGTTGGGTGGATTTATTCTCACGCCTGAATACGGCACCCGCCAGCGTTTTGCTTTTATACTGACCGATGTGGAGCTGGAGGGCGATGAAGTCAGAGAAAAGAGCCTGTGCAATGATTGCGGCGGTTGCGCCGCGGCATGCCCCTTTGGCGCAATTCACCTGGATAAGAGACGCACGCTTGAGGTGGAGGGTGTTGTTATGCAGATTGCCGAAGTTGATACACGGCTGTGCCGGGATTGTCCCAATGGCGCTTTTCTGGCGAGTGGGCGCGGCAGTGAACCCGACCGGATTGCGGCGGCGTGCGGACGTGAGTGTCTGGTGCGGTTGGAAGATGATGGTAAACTGGGTAATTGCTTTGAGAACACCTTTCGAAAACGCGAGCCCTGGCAGTTGGATGCCTTTAAACGTCCACTGGTACGCGACGCGTCGGGCGCGATGAAAGCGGTCGATGTGGGGTGCGGCAAATTTTCCGGTAGCGGCTTGGTTTCCGTTCATACGACTGGCCAAATTTTCCCCAAATAGGCGGTTAGGGATTAAGACTGTTAGGAGATGTATGAAAATGACATCGCAGATGATTAAAGATTTTGCTGAATCACGGGGGCGTCCCTGCCTCGTGGGGGTGGCAGATATCGGGCGATTTAAAGGTGCGCCCCGACAGATGCACCCTGCCAATATTTTTCCGGAGTGTAAGTCGGTAATTTCCGTAGTTGCTCCGTTTCCGCGCGGGACCTATCGCGGTATTACGGAGGGCACGCATTGGCCGAACTACACCTACTATTCTTACAACCGCTTGAATAACCTCTTCCGGCCTCGTATCACCTATGAGCTCTCCTGCTTTATGGAGGATCATGGATGGGAAGCGGTTCCGCTCTATCCGGCAGTGCCGGAGCGCGGCGGAATGCATGCACCGGTATTGCCGGGACGGCCGAGTCGCGAGATCAATATCAATGTCCGTATTGCGGCAATGGCTGCTGGACTGGGAGAGATCGGCTGGTCCAAGGTTTTCTTAACTGAGAAATGGGGACCACGTGTGCGTATCGGCACAATTCTGACGGATGCGGAGCTGGCGCCTGATCCACTTATGAAACCGGGAACACTCTGCAACCGCTGCATGAAGTGTGCGCGAACCTGTCCGGGGGGGGCCATTCCGAAAGCCGGTGAAAAGCCGCCGATTCGTATTACGCTTGATGACCAGGCGTATGAATGGGGTGATGTTGACATGGGGCGCTGTACCCTGACACACCATGGACTCAACCGTGAAGTCTCGCCCTTTCTTGCGCAGGATTTCCCAACAATGGATTTGAAGGTTCGTGAGAGCCGCTTCTCTGAAGAGCAGGCCTATCGCATGGCTTACACATTGGCAACAGGCACCTGGGTTCCTTCCGATGAGTTTCCGCATGGGAACATTGTCGATTTTTACCATCAGATTCTTGGACATGTTGGTTACTTTGCAATCTGCGGTGCTCAGGGATGTGTCCGGGGCTGTATGGATACTCTGGAAAAGCGGCATGCAATTGAGCAGTCTAATTTTAAGACAGCGTTGTCGCCGCGCGGTCAGTGGAAAATTCCTCCCGCAGAGGACGAGAAATCTGCAGGCGTTGCCGAAGGCCGCTGTGCGGAGCTTTATCATGAGCCTGATCCTCAGGCTGGAAAATGGAACTAATGAAAGGTTGAGAGACATGAGAAAAAGAAGAATGTTGAGTTTGGCCGTTTTTTGTTGCGCATTCGGTATGCTGCAGGCCGCACCGCTGAATGAAAAAGAGTCGCGTATTATCAGGGCGAGGCTTGTTCCGGCACCGCAAAAAGTTGCGTTGACTGATGGAGCCGATGTGGTGCTGGACAAATCGCTCAAGGTCTCGCTTGCCTGTGCAAAGGATGAGGCCCTTGCGGCGAAACAGACCAGGAAAAGCTTTAAGAAGTGGTTTGGTTTCTCACCGGAGATGAAGCTTATAAAACCGGAATACGTGGCAGATAAAGCGGATGCCTATCGGATTACTGCTGTGAAGGGCGCACTGACTATTGAAGCTGCTGATGCGGGCGGTGCTCGCAATGCGATGCGTACCCTGCGGCAGATTGCTGAACCAATGCGGGGAACAGCGGAATTAAAGGCGTACTTTTTGCCGGAGATGGAGATTGATGATGCGCCAGCCATGGCCTTTCGTGGATTCCATATCTGCTGGTTTCCTGAGAATACACCTGTACAGATTGAGCAATATATCCGTCTGGCAGCCTACTATAAAATGAATGTTATTGTGTTGGAACCCTGGGGTAACTTTGTTTCCAAGAAACATCCTGAACTTGCCTGGCCAAACAGTACGATGACTTTGAAGGAAGTGCGCAGACTGGTGAAGATTGCCAATGAATTGGGAGTCACCCTTGTTCCACAGTTCAATCTCTTCGGCCATGCTTCAGGATCACGAGGCAGTTGCGGCAAGCATGTGGTGACAGATCTGCATCCTGAACTTCAGCCGCTGTTTGAGCCTCTCGGATGGACGTGGTGTCTGAGCAATCCCGCGACAACCCGGCTGATTGAAGAGGTGGTGGTGGAAATGCATGAGGCCTTCGGGTGTCCGCCCTACTTTCATGCGGGGTGTGATGAGGCCGAGGATATGGGAACCTGCGCAACCTGTCGCCGGACAGACTACGCGGCATTGGTTAAGAACTTTCTGTCGCATATTCACGGGGTGTTGGCAGCACGTGACTGTCGTATGATGATCTGGCACGACATGCTTCTGAAAAAGGGTGATCCTCGCTGGAAGGGATTTTACGCAAACGGCTCAGATCAAGCGGAGGTGATGCTGGAGGGGCTGCCCCGTGACATGATTATCTGCGACTGGTATTACGGGGCGCCGAATAAAGAAGAAACCTGGCCCACGATGCGTTACTTTAAAGAGAAGGGCTTTTCGGTTCTTGCCTGTCCTTGGGAGAATCTTGCGGGGTACAAGGGGCTCAGTCAAGCGGTGCAGGAAGAGAAACTGGATGGGATGCTCTGTACCACCTGGCATCATCTGTATGGCAGAAGCATGCTGCAGATCTATTTCCGGTCGGCTCATGCAACCTGGGGCACACCTCCAATGGGCGGTCATGAGAACCTGGTCTTTTCGCAGCATCTGCGTCAGGTTGGGTGGGATATTCCCGTCAAGAACTACGAAGATACCGGATATTATAATAACCAGCTTCCTGCAAAAAACCACAGTTTACGCTAAAAGGGCGCAGTGGGTGCGGTTCACAATAGTTGAATCGCACCCGGGCGCAGTTCCGTGACAATGTTTAAAATCACTGTCCGTCTGCATCGGATGGCAGAGGTGCAATGCGGTTGTGCAGGACATCATTGGGTGTCATGCCGGTGATGCGTTTGAAGACTGTGGCAAAATATTGAGAAGATGAGAAACCGCACTCAAATGCAATCTCTGTTACTGTGCCGTTTCCAATACTTGGCAGCTTCTGGGCGCACTCGATTCGTTTGCGCAGAATATAGGCGTGTGGCATTTTCAGTCTGAACCCTGAACCCCGAAACCTGCCCCCTCTCAGAACCCTTTTCGGACAACTCTAACTAAAAGCGTAAAAGTAATTCAAAAAAGTCATTGCCCCCCCGATTAAAGTTTGTAACATATCTTTTAAAACAAATGGCTTTAGGGTTGAAGTCAGGCTATGAGATACAAAGGAAGCGAGTATGAAAAATCAGATATCCCGCCGGAATTTACTGAAAACCGCAGGTGCGACGGCCGTGGCAACGGCACTGTCTTCGTGCGTTTCCGCCGCCACCCGGCACCGCTCAATCGGTGCCAACGACCGCATCAGGATCGGCATTATCGGCTGCGGTAACCGCGGACGCAATGCTCACATGAAGGGCCTCGCCAAACATCTTAAAGAGACAAACTTCGAGATTGTCGCGGTCTCAGATCCGTGGCGCATCGCCCGTGAAGAGGCCAACGGCATGGTCAAAGAGTGGTTTGGCCGTGACGCGCTGCAGTGCGTTTCATACCGCCAGTTGCTCGATTGCAAAGAGGTCGATGCTGTCACTATAGCTTCGCCCGACCATCTGCACATATTGCACCTTGAGGCCGCTGCCCGCGCGGGTAAACACATCTATGTTGAGAAACCAATGGCCTACGACTTCGACGGACTTGTACGAACGGTCGATGCAGTAAAAGCAGCGGGGAGTATTGTTCAGGTCGGTACCCAGCTTCGCAGCCTCCCCGGCATCGTTGGCGCACGCGACCTTTTCCGCACCGGCATCTTTGGTCAGCTTTCGCGCGTCGAGGAGTGCCGCAACAGCGAAAAACCCTATTGGTATAGCTACCTCAAAGATGTCAAAGAGGAAGACGTTGATTGGAAGGAATTTCTGAACGGACGCCCCATGCGCCCCTTCCGCTCTGATCTTTATTCAGGATGGTATGGATATTACGAATTCTCAAAAGGACCCACCCCCGGCTTTGGGGCCCACTTCATTGACATGATGCATTTCATCACCGGTGCCAAGTTTCCTTCGTCATGCGTCTGCCTCGGCGGAACTTACACATGGAAGGACGAACACAAGTTCACCAGCCCCGACTGCATCCAGGCCACATGGATTTATCCCGAAGGATTCCTTGTCAGCATCGCCAACAACATGGGCAACAGTGGCGGGAATACCCGTAAATTCTACGGTGACAAGGGTGTGCTCAATGTGGACAACTGGGCCGCGCCGACTTACAACTGCGAGGGCTCGCCGCGCCGCGACGGCTCTATCCGCGGCAACAACAATGTCAAACTCGTAGACCACCCGGACCACTTCCTCAACTGGCTCCAGTGTCTACGCAGCGGCGAGACACCCAACGCCTCGATCGATGCCGGTTACCAGCATGCTGTGGCTGTTATCATGGCCATGAAATCTTACGAAACCGGACGCAAGACCATTTATGATCCTTTGAAACGCAAAATTACAACCGCATAAAAATGTGTGGTCATCCCGGATATGTGAAGCACAATTCCGGGAGTACCGCCCAACGGGAAAGGTTTTTTCATGAACACACGACGTCATTTTATGGGTGGTTTCGCAGCCGCCTTGGCTTCACTACCCGCACGGGGCGCAGCCCTTCCGGCAAAAGCACCATCAGGTGCTTCTGCTTTCAAAATCGGCTGCTATACCCGTCCATGGTCTGCTTACGATTACCGTGTCGCGCTTGATGCAATCGCCGCTGCAGGCTTCAAATACGCAGGACTTATGACCACTAAGAGCAAAAACAATCTCATTCTCAGTGTGGACTCCACGCAGGAAGAGGCAGTTACAGTCGGCAACGAACTTAAACAGCGTGGCCTGGGCGTGCTTTCGCTTTGGGGAGGTAATTTTCCGATAGACAAACCCGACGGACTTAAACGCCTTATCGATAACTGCGCAGCGTGCGGCTGCCCCCACCTGCTGCTCGGAGGTACTAACGAAGAACGTGCTACAGCTTACTATGGCATCGTGGCCGACTGCTGCGATTATGCAACAGAGAAGCAAGTCGTCATGAGCGTCAAGCCACACGGCGGTAGCAACGCCAACGGATCCCTGTGTCGGCGGATTATCGACCAGATCAACCACAAGAGCTTCCGCCTCTGGTATGATCCTGGCAATATCTTCTATTACTCCGACGGTGCTCTCGATCCGGTCAACGATGCTGCCGCGGTTGACGGCGTGGTGGCTGGCATGAGCGTCAAAGACTTCCGTCCACCAAAGGAGGTTGCCCTAACGCCCGGTACCGGTATCGTCGATTTCGTCAAGGTATTCGCCCGCCTCCAGCAAGGCGGGTTCACCCAAGGTCCTTTGGTGGTCGAGTGCCTCTCCCCTGGCGAACTGCCACACTTAGCCGCCGAAGCGGCTAAGGCGCGCACATTCCTCACCCTCCTCACCGCCTGAGAAAACGGTTCAGGGCGTTCTTTCAATTGTTGGAGCACCCCCAACCGTTTTTTGTGCAGGTTTTTGTGGAAAACCTGCTGTTGGATGGCCTTATAATTTTTTCAGGAGGAGCGCCACCTTGTCCTCATACGCCTTCTGCCATTCCGGTGCCAAAAGGCAGTCGCAATCCTCTTGGGCAAAACCCAGATTCTTGCGCTGCTTCGCGGTCGGAGCATAGTAGAGGTAACCGTTGCAGTAGCCGGCCACGAAGGTGAACGGACAGGGCGAACGACGTTTGATGTTCAGTCCTATTTCGGCGGATGGCTCTCCCGGAAACGTGGCTAATACGAAGTCTCCGATTTTCAGGACGGCGATCTCGGCATCGACTGTTTTCTGGCCGGAGGCCACGTTTTGCGCGTGATGCATCTTCAGCAAACGAAGGTTCTCCTGAATTCTCGTCAGGTGTTCCATAACATGCACGTTCTGAATGTAGCGCTCCATGTTCGCCCGGTTTTTGATGTCGAGTTTAGTCAGCTCATCTCCGCCCAGCGACTGGTTTTGCAGATACCGGTAAGAGTAATAAGACGGATAATTACTGGACAGGGCGTATTGCACATACAAAGGAATGAAAGCCTTGAGGTTCAGGCTTGTCCCTTTCAGGGATTGAACCAATCGGGCTTGCTCTGTCTCCAGCCGTGAGATCCGTTGTGCCAGATCCGTTCCCCTTGGCAACGCGACAACCTCATTAACAATTTTAAGCTCTCCGTTTTCCCGCGTCTCTATTTTTTTCAAGGCTCGCATTGCGCTGAGCCCCAGCAGGTTTCCCAGCGATTCCGCATCATGGGGCTGGTGGACCGCCTTGTACAACACCGGGTTGACGTCCCCCGCGCATCCCTGCAAAAACAGCGCGACGGCGCCGTCCCCGAGAGTCTCTTCGATCACTCGGGAGGCGAACCCCGGATAATCCGCCGTGTTTCCTCCGCCTGGAACCCCCATGATAGGATGGCACGCGAAGTTGTAAACCACCGCCAGCGGTTTTCCGTCTTTCCTGTCGATCCGGAGCAGTCCGATATCTGGATCAACCGGCCCGCTGGCAACAACCTCATCGTCCGGAGGTAGCGCGTAAGCGCGGCGAACATCCGCCTCTCCGCCGCTCTTCAGCTTCAGGCGGCGATTCTCCATGATTCGGGTCTCGCGGCCGATTCCGGTGCCGACCTGCACGGGCACCCAGTTCCGGCAGGCCGCCTCGACGGTCTGCACCGTAAGCAGCGCGGTGTCCGCACACACCACGCCATGGCAATGGCTGGCGTTGACCAGGACATGCGAAGGCGGTATGTTCATATCCTTCTGAAGCTGTGCGCGTACGCTTGGAAGAAACCCGTTGCCGATCCTGCCGAGTTCCCCGATGGCCACCGCATCCACCGTGATCAGCACAACCGTGTTGGAATCGTCCTTCAGCACCAAGGCTTTGACATACATCGGATCATTGACAGGACCCGCTGTATAATCCGTTATATCGGCCTTGGCGACTCCCGCATAAAGCTGGGCCGCATGGCCGGTCCCGATAGAAAAGAAAGCGGAAACCGCAAACAGGATAAAGATAAAGGTCATAAACTTCATGACTGTGGTTTTTGGCGCGAAGCATTTCATAGTGGTTCCTGTTGTAAACGTGGTTGGCAATCATCCGGTGCTAGGCCGGCTCACTCTTCGAACACGACCAAAGAATACCCGCTATTGACGGGGATTGTCACCTAAATATAAGTTTTCCGCCTGTTTAGACTTTGTCCGAAAAGGGTTCTGAGAGGGGGGGCAGGGTTCGGGGTTCAGGGTTCAGGCTGAAAACGCCACACATTCTCGCCGCGTGTCAACTATTGTGAAACACACAAGAAAACATCCAGCGATTTTTTTCTTGTTGCGAACCTTGAGATCATATAACTTGTGAACATCTAAATCTGCCATATTGTGATTATGTCTTCTTCGCGCAAGGAAATATGCCTTATGAACAAGATGAAGTCTGTGGTCGCGGAAGTATGTAACCGGTACGGTAATACCCGCACAAGATTGATGGACATCGTACGGGATGTGCAGGAGGCGTTGGGGCACGTTCCGCGTGAAGCCTTCGGGCTGATCGCTGCGGCTGCCAACACGCACAAGGTTGAGGTAGAGAGTGTCATCTCGTTTTACGCCTTTCTTTCCGACAAGAAAAAGGGCGATATAGTCATAAGGCTGTGCGATGACATCATCGACACCTATGCCGGCGGCGAAGCTGTGGCTGAGGCGCTCATGAAAGAGCTGGGCATCGGTTTCGGGAAAACCACCAAAGACGGCATGATCACATTAGAGAAGACCCCGTCGATAGGCATGTGCGACCAAGCGCCCGCGATGATGGTCAACGATGTCATGGTCACCAACCTGACGCCGGAGATTATACCCGATATCGTCAAGCGTCTGCGGCAGTCGAAGGATCCTCAAGCGCTGGTAGACACTTACGGAGACGGCAACAATAGTCATCCTTTGATACGCTCTATGGTGTGTAACAACGTCCGCGAGAGCGGGGCGGTCATTATGGCGGACTACCGGCGAGAGCGAGGTTTGCGCAAGACGCTGACGCAAACGCCGGAAGATGTCATCGCCGACATCAAGGCCTCTGGGCTGCGAGGCCGCGGCGGCGCCGGCTTCTTGGCGGGGCTGAAGTGGGAACTGACCCGCGGGTCGCCGGGCGTAGAGAAGTATGTGCTGTGCAATGCCGACGAGGGTGAGCCCGGCACTTTCAAGGACCGCGTGTTGCTGACGGAACGGGCCGACCTTATAATCGAGGGCATGACCATCGCCGGATACGCGATCGGCGCGGAGACCGGCATTATATACCTGCGGGCCGAATACGCCTACCTGCGCCTCTACCTGGAGGATGTTCTCAACACTCGGCGTTCCAACAATCTGCTGGGCAACGGGATTTTGGGACATAAGGACTTTAATTTCGACATAAGGATCCAGATGGGGGCAGGCGCCTATGTCTGCGGTGAGGAGACGTCGCTGATCAGGTCGTGCGAAGGCACGCGCGGAGACCCGACAGACCGCACGCCTTTCCCTGTGGCGAAAGGCTATATGGTCTCGCCGACGGCAGTGAACAATGTTGAGACATATTGCTGCGCCGCGCGCATCATGGATCAGGGGGTGGGGTGGTTCTCGGCTATCGGCACCCAGCGCAGCACGGGCACCAAGATGATCAGCGTTTGCGGCGATTGCGCGCGTCCCGGCGTTTACGAGGTTTCATTCGGCACGACCGTGCGCGATATGCTCAAGCGCGCCGGAGCGGAGGATACGGCCGCAGTGCAGGTTGGCGGGCCTTCAGGGCAGATGGTCGGCCCGGCGCAGTTTGACACCGAGATCAGTTTCGAAGGGTTGTCCACGGGCGGCGCTTTTATGGTGTTCAACAACCAACGGGACATACTTGAGATCGTGCTGGCTTTCATGGCCTTTTTCGTGGACGAGAGTTGCGGCTATTGTGTGCCCTGCCGCGTCGGAAACGTGTTGCTGAAGAATGGCATCGAAAAAGTCAGAGCTAGCGAGGCCACGCCTGATGATCTGGACTACCTGTGCCGGTTGGGCGAGAGCGTCAAACGGATGAGCCGTTGCGGCCTGGGTCAGACTTCCCCCAACCCGATCCTCTCGACCTTGCACAATTTCCGTCCGGTGTACAACGCGCTGGTGCGGGAAAACCGCTCGGGAATATTGAAGTCATTCCACATCATGCAGGCGGTTGACGATGCTGGAAAAATCGCTGAAAGGCGGTCGGAAATCTTTCACGCGTAAGGAGGCGGCCATGAAAGGCAAAATTACCATTACGATTGACGGCAGAAAGATCAGCGCGAAGCCGGAGCAGACGATCATGGAGGCGGCGGATGCCGCCGGCATATATATACCGCGCCTCTGTTCGCATAAGGACCTGATGCCGATCGGAAGTTGCCGAGTATGCACGGTGATTGTGGACGGTCGGCCGCAGGCGGCCTGCGTCAAGCCGGTAATGGACGGGATGGTGATCGAGAACGACACGCCCGAGCTTTTGCAGCACCGGCGCAACCTCATCGATATGATGTTCGTGGAGGGTAATCACTTCTGCATGTTCTGCGAAAAGAGCGGCAACTGTGAGCTGCAGGCGTTGGCTTACCGCTTCGGTATCACCGCACCGCGGTATCCATATCAATTTCCCGAAAAGGATGTCGACGCTTCACATCCTGACATCATGCTGGACCATAACCGTTGCATCATGTGCGCGCGCTGTGTGCGGGCGTCTCAGGAACTGGACGGCAAGAACGTCTTCCAGTCGATCGGGCGCGGTTTTTCCCGCAAGATCGGCGTGAATGGCAAACGGGCGCTGGCCGATACGGACATGTCGGTCAATGACCGTGCCGCCGACATCTGTCCGGTGGGGTGCATCATCAAGAAGCGCGTAGGGTTCAAGCTGCCGATCGGGAAGCGTCAGTATGATAACGAGCCCATCGGGGTCGATATTGCGAGGGAAGCGGCTGAGGCATAAGCGGAAAGGGTGTGCTGGTATGGAAAAACCTAGAATCGCGACCGTATCGTTGGCAGGCTGTTTCGGGTGCCACATGTCGTTGCTCGACATTGACGACCGGATATTGAAGCTGATCGAACTGGTGGATTTCGACCGGTCCCCGGTGAATGACATCAAGCACATCTCGCAGCACTGCGCCATAGGCCTGATCGAGGGCGGCTGCTGCAACGAGGAGAACGTGCATGTGCTATACGAGTTCCGCGAGAATTGTGACATACTGGTGTCGGTCGGGGATTGCGCCACGATGGGCGGTATTCCAGCCCTGCGCAACAACATACCTTTGAAGGAGTGCATCAAAGAAGCTTACATTGACGGCGTCACTGTTTACAATCCCGATCGGGTAACGCCGGATGACCCGGACTTGCCGCTGTTGCTTAACAAGGTATATCCCTGCCACGAGGTGGTGAAGATCGATTACTTCCTGCCGGGCTGCCCGCCCTCAGCCGATGCGATCTGGGCGGCTGTCACGGCGTTGCTGGAGGGTAAGCCGATCGAGCTGCCTTACGAGCTTCTGAAATACGACTGACGGGAGGAGCCATGAAACCGAAGATTAAAAAGATCACGATCGAGCCAGTCACGCGCGTGGAGGGGCACGGCAAGGTTACCATACTGCTGGATGCGGAAGGGCAGGTCAGCCAGGCCCGGCTGCACATTGTCGAGTTCCGCGGCTTCGAGCGCTTCATCCAGGGACGCCCTTTCTGGGAGGTGCCGGTGCTGGTGCAGCGGCTGTGCGGGATTTGTCCTGTCAGCCACCATCTGGCTGCGGCCAAGGCCATGGACGGCATTGTAGGTGTCGACCGCATCACGCCGACAGCCGAGAAGATCCGTCGTCTGATGCATTACGGCCAGATTTTCCAAAGTCACGCCCTGCATTTCTTTCATCTGGTTTCGCCGGACCTGCTGTTCGGTTTCGATGCCGACCCGGCAATCCGTAATGTGATAGGGGTGGCCAAGAAATATCCCGATCTGGCGGTACAGGGCGTCATGATGCGCAAATACGGCCAGGAGGTGATCAAGGCGACGGCCGGCAAGAAGATCCACGGCACCGGTGCTGTACCGGGCGGCGTCAACAAAAACCTCTCGATAGCTGAGCGCGACGCGCTGCTGAAAGATATCGACCAGATGCTGGTTTGGAGCCGGTCGGCGCTGAAGCTGGCCCGCGACTATACTTTGGAGCATCTCGCGGATCTGGCTGATTTCGGATCGTTTGAATCCAACCACGTATCACTAGTGCGTGAAGACGGCGCGATGGATCTGTATCACGGCAACCTTCGCGCGATAGCGGCGGACGGCAAAACGATCTTCGACCAGGTAGACTATAACTCTTACTTCAAATATATCGCGGAGGAGGTCAAGTCCTGGTCGTATATGAAGTTCCCGTTCATCTCTTCGCTGGGACCGGAGACCGGATGGTATCGCGTGGGGCCGCTGGCGCGCATAAACGCCTGCGACTTCATCGACACCCCGGAGGCGGAGGCAGCGCGCAAGGAGTTCAAGGACCTGACTGGCGGCAAACCGAACAACATCACCATGGCATACCATTGGGCGCGGATGATCGAGATATTGCACGCGGCCGAAAAAATCAGGGAGCTGCTCAACGATCCTGACCTGCAAGGCACGGACCTGATGGTTACCGGCAAAAGGCGTCAAGAGGCTGTCGGCCTGATCGAGGCGCCGCGCGGCACGCTTTTCCATCATTACAAGGTCGATAAGAATGATCAGGTGACTATGGCGAACCTGATCGTGTCAACCACCAACAACAACACGCCAATGAATCTGGCGGTGACAGGGGTGGCAAAAAAGTACATCACCGCGAGTACCGTTACAGAAGGGCTGCTCAACCGGATTGAGGTCGCGATCCGTGCCTACGATCCCTGCCTGTCGTGCGCGACGCATGCTTTAGGCCAGATGCCTCTGATAGTTGAGGTTAAAGATCACAAGGGGATAATACTCGACCGGAAAGTTTCGGGATGCTAACCCGGCGGGGCCAGAGTGTGCTGGTGCTCGGCTACGGTAATCCAGGAAGGTTGGATGACGGTCTGGGGCCGGCATTCGCCGAACGCATACAGACGTTGGGAATTTCCGGGGTCACGGTGGACTCTGACTATCAACTCAACGTGGAAGACGCCGCCCTTATAGCGCGGCACGATCTGGTTTTATTCGCTGACGCCTCCAGAGACGGGCCTGAACCGTTCGAGATCAAGACGGTTGAGGCTCGCGATGGAGGGCTTGGATTCAGCAGCCACAGCATCTCGGCTGAAAACCTGCTAGGTCTGGCGGCATCGCTTTTTAAAGCCTCCACACGAGCCCGCATGCTGGCCATCCGGGGTTATGATTTCGATGCCTTCGGCGAGCGGCTCTCGGAATGCGCGCGCGCTAACCTTGATGCGGCCGTCATTTACGCCGAACGCATTTTGCGCGAATCCGCCGCGGACGGCGCGGCCTTTGATTAGCCAGTGCCTGTTAACGCCGTTTCAGATCTTATTTTGCTCGCACGGCGACATGAAAAGTGCGCGAGAATCGGGCACGACTCTTTGGCGCACAACTCCGGACTTCCGGATTCTTAATTCTTTGCGATTCAAAGTTTAATCACACCGCATAGCACGCTTGACCTGTGAGAGATAATCGCGTAAATTGTTTTATCGACAAAGGTGGTAGATGCAGTCCGGTTTTTAATGACGTTGAGTTCGGGGTTTTACCGCGGCCACCTTATATGAAGTGCGGACGGGCGTATGCGGTGATGCTCTTGGACAAAAAGGTTGTCGTTGACGACAAGAAAGTGAGATGTATAGTGAACACACCGATCAATCAGCTTCTCATGCAAAAGAGCGGCGAAATCGTGACGGTATCGCCGAACGCTTCGGTTTTCGATGCCATTCAGTTGATGGACGAAAAGAACATAGGATCCCTTCTGGTGCTCAACGCGCACGGTAAGCTTGCTGGAATTTTTGCCGAACGCGACTGTTTCCGAAAGGTCATATTAGCCGAAAAACCGACCAAAGAGGTTCCGGTCAAATACGCGATGACCAAGAAGGTCATATATGTCTCGCCGGAGACTACGGTGGACGAGTGCATGTTGCAGATGACCCAAAAACGCATACGGCATATTCCGGTGCTTGATAACGATGGGAAGATTCTGGGGATTATTTCGATCGGGGATCTTGTGAAGTTCGTCGCCAGCGAGCAGGACGCGATGATCAAGAATCTCGAGAAATATATTGAGGGGTCTCTTTAACCGGCCAAGTTCGAAGAACCGTCTGGTTTGCAACCGGAGTCCCAAATGGGCGTCGGCTAAGACGGCTTCAGTTTAATTTTCCCCGTAACCCTGATATTTAGGGAGACTCAAATGACAGATTTATCCACGACAGCCGCATCTTGCGGCTGTGAGTGTGCCTGCAATTCTTCATCAGAAGCTGAACTTGCCGCCGGGCTGGACGCGATCATCGGTGAATATCGTGACAAGCCCGGAGGTCTTATACCGGCTTTGCAGACCGCCCAAGCCCTTTTCGGGTATCTTCCGGAGACGGTTATCCGCAAAATCGCCGACGGGTTCGGCAAGCCGGTCAGCGAGGTCGCGGGGGTGGTGACCTTCTACTCTTTCTTCACGCTGCATCCACGCGGCAAGTTCGTGGTGCGCGTGTGTCTCGGCACGGCGTGCTACGTGCGCGGCGGCAAAGAGGTGCTGGACGCTTTCAAGAAAAAGCTTGAGATTGATGTAGGCGAGACCACGCCCGACCGGATGTTTTCATTGGAGGTGGGGCGCTGTTTCGGCGCTTGCGGCATGGCTCCGGTGGTGATGGTTAACGATGACGTGCACCAGCGTGTGAAGCCCGCTCTGGTGGGCGAGATGGTCAACCAAATATTGTCCGGTACCGTAGCGGCGAAAGTAAAGGAGAATGCATGAGCGTCACTGGTTTGAAAAGGATTGGAAGTGCGGAGGAACTTGCCGAGTTGCGGGAGCGTCTGCGCGCCGAGTCGCCTGCGGCTGAAGCGTCTGGCAAAAGGCAGATTCTGGTGTGTTTCGGCGGAAGCTGTCTGGCTTCCGGCGCTAAGGAGGTCCGCGACGCTTTGCAGGTGGCGATTGATCTGGAAAAGCTTAACGATCAGGTGGCGCTGGTTGAGACCGGCTGCATGGGGCCCTGTGTTATGGGGCCGGTGGTTATGATCGGCGATGACCGGACTTTTTATCAGGGAGTCAAGCCGGAGGATGCTTCTGACATAGTGCGTCAGCATATATGCGGTGGCCAGCGGGTTGAGCGTCTGCTGGTGTCTGACGCCACAGGCAAAACGCATGCGCCGTGCCGTCAGGAACTGGAGTTCTTCAAGCGGCAGACGCAGGTGGTCTTGCGCAATTGCGGATGGATGGATCCGGGTAAGATCGGCGAGACCATCGCACGTGACGGCTATGCCGCCCTGGCCAAGGCGCTGTCGGGCATGCAGCCCGAAGAGGTGGTCAAAGAGATGGAGATTTCCGGGCTGCGCGGACGCGGCGGCGCCGGTTTTCCGACTTGGCTTAAATGGCATTTCACGAGTGTTTCCCAGTCACCCGACGGTGTGCGGTATGTTCTTTGCAACGCTGACGAGGGTGATCCAGGCGCTTACATGGACCGCAGCGTGCTGGAGGGTGACCCCCACAGCGTGATCGAGGGTATGGCCATCGCCGCTTACGCTGTCGGGGCGCGGCAGGGTTATGTGTATGTGCGCGCGGAATATCCGCTGGCGGTTGCGCGGCTCTCAACGGCGATCGCCCAAGCCCGCGCGTGCGGTCTGTTGGGTGAAAACATTTTCGGCACAGCCTTCTGCTTCGACCTTGAGATACGCATGGGTTCCGGCGCTTTCGTGTGCGGTGAGGAGACGGCGCTGATCGCCTCGATCGAGGGCAGGCGCGGCGAGCCGCGTCCGCGTCCGCCGTTTCCGGCCCACAAGGGGCTATGGGGACGCCCGACCGTGCTTAACAATGTCGAGACTTATGCCAATGTCTCCGCGATTATCCTGAACGGCGGTTCATGGTATGCGGAAATGGGCACGCCTAAGAGCAAAGGCACCAAGGTTTTCGCGCTGGCGGGCGCAGTGCGCAATACTGGTCTGGTGGAGGTGCCGATCGGCACGCCGCTGGGCGAGGTGATCTATGATATCGGCGGCGGCATCCGTAACAACCGCAATTTCAAGGCCGCGCAGATCGGCGGACCTTCCGGGGGATGCATCCCTCGCCAGCATCTTAACGTGCCCTTGGATTACGAGTCGCTGTCGGAACTCGGAGCGATCATGGGGTCGGGCGGTTTGATCGTCATGGACGAGGACACCTGCATGGTGGACGTGGCGCGCTTCTTCATCGAGTTCGTGCAGGAGGAGTCCTGTGGCAAGTGCGTGCCGTGCCGTGTCGGAACGCGGCGCATGCTCGAGATACTCGAACGCATCTGCAGCGGCGAGGGCGTGGAGGGCGATATCGAGCGTCTGCAGGAACTGGGCAATTTCATCAAGCAGTCCTCTCTGTGCGGTCTCGGGCAGACCGCGCCCAACCCGGTCCTGTCGACCATAAGGCATTTCCGCGAGGAGTACGAGGAGCATATCCGCGATCACCATTGCCGTGCCGGCGTGTGCGCAGGCTTGGTGCGCGCTCCCTGCTTGAGCGCGTGTCCGGCAGGGGTTGACGTGCCGGGCTTCGTGTCGCTGGTGGGCGACAAGCGTTACGCCGAGGCGCTGCGGTTGCACCGTGAGCGCAATCCGTTCGCTTCGGTCTGCGCGCGGGTCTGCTTCCACACCTGCGAGGACAAGTGCCGGCGTGCGTCGCTGGACGAGCCGGTCGCCATTCGTGGCATTAAGCGCTTCATGGTGGATCAGGAGGTCATGGTCCAGGTTCCGGAGGTCAGGGAGAATGCCGCCAATGCCAAGCGTAAGGTGGCGGTGGTCGGTGCCGGGCCGGCTGGGCTTTCGTGCGCATATTTCCTGGCGCGGCTCGGATATACTCCGGTTGTGATCGAGGCGGAGCCGCGTCCCGGCGGCATGCTGGTGCAGGCGATTCCGGCCTACCGTCTGCCGCGTGAGGAACTGGCCCGCGAGGTGCGCATGATCGAGCATATGGGCGTGACTATCGATACCGGACGGGTTCTCGGGCGCGACTTCACTTTGTCGGACTTGCGTGACGACGGCTACGAGGCGGTTTTTCTGGCGGTCGGCGCGCCGTTGGGCGTTGAGCTAAACGTGCAGGGCGCCCACGCGCGCGGCGTGACAGAGGCCATGTCATTCCTGCGGCAGTACAACATTCGCGGCTCCGTGCCGGTCGGCAAACGGGTGGCGGTGATCGGCGGCGGCAACGCCGCGATCGACGCGGCGCGTACCGCGATCAGGCTCGGTGCGCAGCATGTGACGGTTATTTACCGCCGCACTCGTGAAGAGATGCCAGCCTACGCTGAAGAGATCGAAGAGGCTTTGCAGGAAGGCGTGGTACTGCGTACGCTGGTAAACCCCGAGGAGTTTGTCGTCGAGGAAGGCAGCGTGACCGGCATACGTCTGCGGGCCATGAAACTGGGCGAGTTCGACCGTTCGGGGCGTAGGCGTCCGGAAGCCGACAACGCGGCCGGGGAGGTTCTGCCGGTCGATCAGGTGATTATGGCAATCGGACAGGCTCTCGACAAGAAAGCTCTGGCAGGTGCGGTAGAAGTCGAATGTGACGAAAAAGGCTGGGTCAAGGTCGATGCGCGCACGGGCGCGACTGCGGTGCCGTGGCTGTTCGCCGGCGGCGATGCGGCGACAGGCCCCTCGTCTGTGGTAGAGGCCATTGCGGCCGGCGAGCGCGCGGCAGTGACGATCGACAAGATGTTCACCGGTGCCGAGCATGCTTTCTGGCGCGGCTACCGCGACAGTGGTGTGGGGTTTGACCCTTATGCCGAACCGGTCAATTACGCCCGCGAGAAGCTGCACACCATTCCGCTGGAGAAGCGCAGGCAGAATTTTGCCGAGGTCGAGCAGTCTTGGAACGAGGCCACGGCAATACGCCAGGCCCGGCGTTGTCTGCGCTGTGACTACGGCAAACAACCATGCGAGTACTAAACGCTTAACGGAGATATTTTAATGTTGAACGTCACGATTAACAACCAGACGATACAGGTTCCGGAAGGGACAATGATTCTCCAGGCTGCCAGGAACGTGGGAATCAAGATCCCCACGCTCTGCAATCTGGAGCACCGCGAGGCTATCGGTGCTTGCCGGGTCTGCCTGGTGGAGGTTGAGGGTGCACGCACACTGGTGGCATCTTGCTCAACGCCGGTGACCGAGGGTATGGTGGTGCACACCAACAGCACTCTTGCACGTAACGCGCGGCGACAGGTGCTGGAGCTGCTGCTGTCGGAACATGACGGTAATTGCCAGACCTGTGACCGCAGCGTCGATTGTGAGCTGAGGGCGCTGGCGGATGAGATGGGTGTCACCTTCTTGCCGTATGAAGGGCTCAAGGCCAAAAAGAAGTTGGACGAGTCCACGCCCGCGCTTGTGCGTGACAATGCCAAATGCGTCAAGTGCCGACGTTGCGTAACGGTTTGCAACGAGGTGCAGGGGGTGGGTGCGCTCTTTCCGCAAGGACGCGGTTTCCAGACCATGATCGGTCCGGCTTTCACGCGTGATCTGGACGGGGTGGCCTGTGTGCAGTGCGGCCAGTGCGCGGCGGTCTGTCCGGTCGGCGCGATTGTCGAGAAGAGCTGCATACCGGATGTCTGGAAGGTGCTCGAGAATCCCAAGCTGCATGTGATCGTGCAGACCGCGCCGGCGATCCGTGCCGCGTTGGGAGAGTGTTTTGGTTACGATCCCGGCACATGCGTCACCGGCAAGATGGTGGCCGCTTTGCGCCGCTTGGGGTTCGACGACGTTTTCGATACCAACTTCACGGCCGACCTGACGATCATGGAAGAAGGTACTGAACTGTTGACACGTCTGAAAAAGGCGCTGGTGGGCAAAGAGCCGGTGGCGTTGCCGATGTTCACGAGCTGCTCGCCGGGATGGGTCAACTTTGCGGAGTTTTATTATCCGCAGTTTCTGCCCAACATCTCGACCTGCAAGTCGCCGCAGCAGATGTTCGGGGCGGTTGCAAAGACTTACTATGCCGAAAAGATCGGCAAGAGGCCGGAAGAGATGGTGGTGGTGTCGGTCATGCCCTGCACGGCCAAGAAGTTTGAGGCGCAACGTCCAGAGATGACCGCCAGCGGCGTGCAGGACGTCGACTACGTGCTGACCACCCGCGAGTTGGCCAAGATGATCCGGGAGTCCGGCATCGACTTCAAGTCTCTGCCGGACGAGGAGATGGATGCCCCGCTGGGGTTGTCATCCGGCGCGGCCGACATATTCGCCAACACCGGCGGCGTGATGGAGGCGGCTTTGCGCACGGCTTACGAGATCGTTACCGGCAACGAGCTGCCTGTGGATAACCTGCACGTCAAAGCCATCGCGGGTTTGGAGGGTGTCAAAGAGGCTGCGTTGACCATCACCGGAACCAGGAAAGATTGGGCTTTTCTTGAAGGAGTGGAGCTGAAAGTGGCCGTGGCGCACGGTCTGGGCAACGCTCGCCGCCTGCTGGAGCATATTAAGGCCAACGGGCCGGTCTATCATTTTGTCGAGATTATGACCTGTCCAGGCGGATGCATCGGCGGTGGCGGACAGCCGCGTTTTACGGACGATGCAGTGAGATTGAAGCGCATCGCGGCGATCTACAGTGAAGATGAGGGCAAAAAACTGCGCAAATCGCATGAGAATCCGGACATTCAGACGCTTTACGCAGAGTATCTGGGTAAGCCTCTCGGAGCTAAATCACATCATCTGCTGCATACCCACTACAAGGCCAGAGAGGTTTAGCGGGAGACGATTATTGCGGCCGCTCAGTGGTCGCAATGACGAGAGTAAAAGCGGTGGCGGCAGGCGGGAGGCGCAAGTCCCCCGCCTGTTTGTTGCATGGAGGGACGACCTCCCTGTCCGCGTGCAACGCACAGGCAGGCGTGTCGTCCATTCCCGAAAAGAGATCATAATTAGAAATGCTGGGGTTTTGGCGGAGAGGGAGGGATTCGAACCCTCGGTGCCCGTAAGAGCACACAGCATTTCCAGTGCTGCGCCTTCGACCGCTCGGCCACCTCTCCTTTGAAAAGAAGAGACATTTTATAACGGTTCCCTGTGTAGAAAACAATCCAAAAGTATATTCTGCCCAATTGTGTGGATATTTATTGGAGGGCAGAGCCTCAACCGTCAGATTCTCTATGCGGCTGTTGCGGTGGCGTTTCGGTTTCATGTGAAAACAAGAAAACACGGAAAAGTGCGAAATGCAATAAAATCACATTCTTTTATTGTTGTATTCTTCCCATCACAGAAATGATACATTAAAAAAATAATATGAGAAGAAATTGTTGCGAGCTGGTGGGGCGGCAGATTTAAAAGCTGTAAACGAGGATGAGCGATATGGATATGAAACGTCGGGATATGCTGAAAAGCTCGGGAGCGGCAGCAGGGCTTACATGGCTTGGTCTGCCGGATGTCACTTTGGGCGACACCCGCAAATCGAAGCTACGGGTGGCAGCCTGTCGTTTCGCAACAGATGTTGAAGTCGGGGCGCCCACCCATGGCCGGACTGACGCGGTGGCGCAACACGTCGCAGGGCCGTTGAAGACCACAGTCATGCTGCTCGAGGACGGGAGCCAACGGGTCTGCCTGGTCGCGACGGATTTCATGGCTGACTTTCGGAGTGTCTCTCTTTTTCTCCGTAAGGAAGTCGCTAAAGTGACGGGGCTGGATGTCTCTCGGATTTTGATTTGTTCCGCTCACGATCACAGCATTCCCCGGTTGTTTGAGGTGGAAGCCGGCGACGCGCGGTCTTACGAAAAAAAGGATGACGAACTTCCGGCGGTTAAACTTCTTCCGGTGGGAGAACGGTTCATAGCCGCGTTGCGGCAGCATCTTGCCCGGTTGCCGGAAGCCCTTGAACCGGTCACGGTTCTTTGGGCACAGGGTCAGGAGGGACGCATTACCTACAACCGCAAAGGACGGCGTGCGGATGGCTCGACATACTTAATGCGGGAAGAGGATCGCGTGCTGGTCGGCAAAGACTTTAACGGGGACATCGACCGGCAAGTGCCCGTAGTGGTGTTTCAGGGTCTAAACGGCAAGCCGGTCGCCGCGCTGCTGCAATTCACGGGGCATCCGGTAACGAGTTATCATCCGGAAAAATTCACGATGTTCGGCGATTATCCCGCCGTGGCCGCAGACCTCCTGGGCCAAGCTCTGGGCGAAGGCGGTCGACCGGTGCCCGTCGCGTTTCTGCAGGGGTGTGCCGGGGACATCAGTTCCAAGGAGATGTTCGTCGGGGGCGTGGCGCGGGCAAAAGAGTTCGGCGAGATGCTGGGGCAGAGTGCGGTGGCCGCGCTGGCCTCCCTCAAGCCGTCCCGGCGGGACGGCATGGACTACGCGGAGCAGATCGTCGCCCTGCCGCTGGCCCCGCTGCCGTCCAAGGAAACACTGCTGGTCGAAAAAACGGAGATGGAAGATTTTGTCCGCCGAGCCAAGGCTGGTGACGAGAACACGCTCTCCTGCGTCGGGCTGAACTTCCCGCATGCGCTTTCGCCCGCGTATCGCGGCATTTTGGTCAATATGCCTTTGGTGTGGAACGAGTGGGCGCTGTCGATGTACCGGCAGGGCAGGGAGAACTCGGTGATGCGCACGTTGGATGTGCCCATTCATGTGCTGAGGCTGGGCGACGTGGCGGTGGTCGCTATGCCGTTTGAGCCGTTCATGGGTATCGGGCGCCGGATACGCGCGCTTTCGCCCTGTCCGCTGACCATCCCTTGCGGGTATGTGAACGGTTCGCACGGTTATGTGACGGATTCGGCCAATACCGGTGACCGGGAATACATGAGCGCCTTTTACCGTTATACCCAATTCCGCCCGCCGTATGCCAAACCTGCAGGCGACGTGGTGGCCGACCGCGCAGCCGAAATGCTGCGCGGTTTCTGGAAACAGTCGGTTTAGCCATTTTTGGAGTCCGAGTAACACAATTCGTTTCGGTTATACCGGATTAGGAGAACGCATATGAAGAAAGAAGCCTGGTTTGAGATCGGATCCAATGCGCAAGTCGATGATGGCGTGATTCTCGGATACCGTTATGAGGGGGATTCCCAGCCGTTGCGGATCGGCTCTCATGCCGTCATCCGCGCCGGTGCCATCCTCTATGCGGGCACGACCATCGGCAACCATTTTTCCTGCGGACACATGGCGTTGATCCGCGGCGGCATCACGATCGGCAACCGCGTCGTCGTGCATCACAAGGTGACGCTGGAGGGGAATCTGACCATCGGGTCGGGCGTCAAAATCATGGCTCACGTTTATATCCCGAGCAAAACCCGTATCGGGAATCTGGTCTTCATCGGCCCGAATGTGGCGATTCTCAACGACAAACAGCCTCAGCGCGACGCAGAGCGTATTGGCATCGACGGTGTCACGATCGAGGAGCGCGCGACCATCGGGGGCGGGGTCACCCTCTGTCCCGGCGTGACCGTAGGGGCGCGTTCCTTTGTGGCCGCCGGGGCGCTAGTTACAAAAGATGTCCCGCCTGACGTGATGGCGATCGGCTGTCCCGCCGTATTCCGGCCGCTTCCCGACGTGTTCGCCCGCGGCAACCTGCCGGAGTTGTTGTTGCCGCAGGTCGATTTGTTCGGGGCGCAATCGGACGACTCGTGGCGGGATGAAGAGCCGCTGTAAGACTTGCCGTAATCTTTCCCCATTGTTGTGGCCTTGGTGTCAATCTGTTATTCTTGAATTATAAACAGTAGCGTCCCATAGGACGCATAGGCTGTTAGCTTTTTAGGCTGTAGGCTATTAGGTTAAATGCAACTGGCGCGTATGTTTCAATAAGCAAACGGTATTTTGTGTAAAAAGGCGCAATTGCTTGTTTTGCGCATCAGAATCGTTACTTTTGTACAAACCTAAACACCTAACAGTCTAAACACCTAAACTCCTGCATCCTATGGGATGCTAATGAATTATAAATGAAAAACGATATGCTTATGAAATGACTGTTCATATGAATTGTGCGGAAGTGGCGGCTTTTTTCGCGTAGCGGTAGAAGGCTAAAAAGGAGAACACACAATGAGAACAACACGGGAATACATGAAGGTGGTTTGTATGGCGTTTCTGCTTGCGTTGTCTATGGAGGCGCAGACGGATCCGCACTTGCTCGGCTGGTGGAAAATGGACGAGGAAGCCGACGCAACCACGCTGGCGGACGCCTCCGGTAACGGGCGGACGCTCACGGCGGGGTCTGGCTGTAGCATCGAAGCCGGCAAGGTTGGTAATGCCTTGCGGTTCGACGGCACCACCAATGCCTATGCCTCGTTCACTTGCCCCACCCTGAGCAACCTGACCTTTGCGGCTTGGGTGCGGCAGGACGGCATGGGAGATGTGGCGGGAAACCTTTACCCGAAAATGTTCAATCTTTCAAGTTTGTATTATCGTCTTTCAAATACGAACTATACCAGTGGCGCTTCTTTCTGTTTTGATGATCCCCCCACCCAAGCGTGGAATTCTGACGGCGTTGCGCCGCACAGCTTTTTCCCCGAAAGGTGGACGCACGTCGCCGTAACGTATCAGTCGGCCTATACGAGCGCGACCGACCGCGTGGAGTGGCCCACCTTCTACATCAACGGGGTGCGCTGCGGAACCACGCGCGTAGCGCAACCTTGGGTCAGTGATCGGGCCGGCGGCATTGCGATTATCGGCAACGAATCCATTCTAGGGAGCCGCCCTGTGGACGGGTTGCTGGACGAGGTGCAGCTCTACAGCGCCGCGCTGTCGGACAAGGAAATTTACGCGCTCTACCTAAACCGCCCGCCCGCGGTGGACGCGGGAGCGGGACAGACCTGCTATCGGCCTGAAACCGTTCTGCAGGGGAGGCTGCTCAACAACAGCACGTTTAACAGCGACCGGTCTGCCGTGACCGCATGGAGCGTGGTCGATTCGCCCCCGGGCTCAACGCCTGTGATCGACAACCCCGACGTGCCGGCCACGCGCGTCTCGCTGCCCGTGGCGGGCGACTACACCTTCCGCCTGACCGCGGCGAGCGGGCTGGGACTGGGCACGGTCTCGAATGATGTGACGATCACGCGCGCCGTGGGCGAAGCGGTGGACAATGATGCGCCAACCGTCACCACCCCGTGGCCATCGACCAATATCGTGCTTTCTTTAGGCCTTCCCTTAACAGGAACGGTGAGCGATGACAATAAACCAACCAGCACGACGCGGGTCTGCTGGAGCAAGGTCAGTGGACCCGGCGGCGTGTTCTTCGATAACGCTTTCACTAACGCAACGACCGTCTTCTTTTCCACCAACGGCACCTACGTCCTTCGGTTAGAGGCGGATGACGGCGCGGCGACAGGTTCCGCCCAAGTCACAGCGACTGTGGCGCTTCCAACGGCCAACTTGTTGGACGGGTTGATTCATTGGTGGAAGTTCGACGACGATCCCGGAGTGCTGAAAGCCTACGATTCCCAAGGCGGAAATACACTCACCGCCTTGAACGGCACACTTTTGCAACCGGGCAAGACGGGGTACGGTCTCCGTTCTGCCAAATACAACTCGGATGCGCGGCTGAACGATGTGTACAGCACGAACGCCGCATGCATGACCTTGTCCATGTGGCTCTTTCAAGACGACGCCTATACCAATAACGCATATATGCGGCTAGTCGATGGGACTAGCATCTCGATCGTATACCGTTTGCCTCAACGGCAGCTCTCTATGTCGATTAAGGGTGTCGACGACGTAACCTATGCTTGGTATCAGTCCGGCACGGTGAAACTGGCATCAAACCGCTGGCAACATCTGACGATCCTGTTAGACCGGCGTGCCGCTGAAACGACTGGGATGACGCAGACCTTTTATGCGGACGGGGAGAAGCTAAATTTTGGAGGTTTGGCTTCGGTGTTTCCGGGCGCAAAGGATTTCGAAGGCATCCAGCATGTCGGGGGGAACGGGAGTAACCGTAATTTTGACGGTGTGATCGATGATTTACGCGTGTATGATCGGTTCCTGACGGAGGAGGAGATCAAGACGCTGGCGGTCGACCCCGACAGCAACCGCGCGCCGGTAATCGAGGTGGCGGACACGACGCTCGGCACATATGCCGGGAAGGCGATCACGCTGCCGGGAGTTGTCTATGACGACGGTCAGCCCGCAGGCGGAACGCTGACCGTCCAGTGGGAGGTGGTGTCCGGCGACTCTTCCGGGCTGGTGTTCGCTAATCCCGCCTCGGCGTCGACCGCGCTGACGCCCGCGAAATCCGGGGACTATGTTCTGAGGCTGACCGCTTCCGACGGCGAACAGTTCAGCGCGTCCGACCATGTCGCGCTCAAAGTCTCAGCCAAAGGCACAATGGTCGTGATACATTAAGGTTGCGGGACTAACAGGCGGCGATAAACCCGGCCACGCCACGCCGCGTCCTTTGTATTTGCTGTTTTGTAACAAAGGGTTGGCGGAGAAACCAGAGACCAGCACCGCTGTCTCGGGCCATTTCCGCTTTTGGAGGTTGACTGCTCCCCCCCCCTCCCCCGTATAATAAATACTAGTCATGGGAACCGGAATGTTTTCAGGTTGGCCTATGGGATGTTAGTGAAGACAGGTATAGGCACAATGAAAAAACAGATGCTGCTCATGGGGATGATGTGCGTTTTAGTTTCCTGCGTGGGCGTACAAGATCAGCCTTCCGAGATTCCCGCGACAACACCTGCACAACAAAAAAAACCCGCCGGGGCTGTGCCGAGTCAGTCCGCTGAGATCCATGGGGTGCCGGCGCAGCAGAAGCGGGCTGAAATCCTGTGGACAAGGGTTCTCTGCAAACAGCCCGACAGGTACATCGGCTGGCCCACGGTCTGCATGGACAAGAACGGCACGCTGCTGGCGGTTTTCTCCGGTGACCGGGATGCGCATGTCTGCCCGTGGGGCAAAGTCCATCTCGTGACAAGCACGGATCAGGGCGAGACATGGAGTAGGGAGCGGATTATCGGCAACACGCCGCTGGATGACCGAGACTCGGGGATTCTTCAGCTGCCCAATGGCGAGCTGCTGGTGACGTGGTTCACCTCTGTGGCCTATCAGAGTCAAATCCGCGACCGGTCTAAACTCAAAGAGAAAAGCCCACAGTTCTACTGGTGGCTGCACGACGAGAAACTGCCTCAGGCAACTCAAAAACAATGGGCAGGGCTTTTTGAAGTCCGATCTAAGGACGGAGGAAAGACGTGGACCCAACCTGCGAGTCTCAAAGGAGCCCGGGGAACCACGCCACACGGCCCGATCCTGCTCAAGGATGGACGCCTTTTGTATTTCGTATGCTACCCGGGCAAATCGACCTTCATCACAGTTTCGGAATCCCGCGATCTCGGGAAAACCTGGCATCCGTTGGCGGATGTCCCGACCCTGCCGGAAGAGTATCAGCCTAAAATGTTCTGCGAACCGTACGCCATCGAGACTGACGACGGGCGGATCGTGGTTCTTGTCCGCTATCATGGCAAAGACAATTGTCTGCGGCAGTCGGAAAGCAGCGACGGCGGCAAGACTTGGACAGTGATGAAGAAAACCCCCATGCTGGGGCTTCCACCTCACCTGATCAAGTTGCGCAACAAAAAACTGGTGGCCGTTTACGGGCGGCGTTTCAAGGAATTCGGTTTCGGCGAATACGCCTGCATCAGCGACGACCGGGGACGCACCTGGGATGTGGCGAATGAGATCAAACTGTCCGCAAATTTCAACAGCGATTTGGGATACCCCTCTTCCGCTGAACTGAAAGACGGCAGCATCCTGACGGTGTATTACCAACCCGACAAAAAGGGCGAAAAGCCGTGTCTGATGGGAACAAAATGGCGTATAAAAGAGTGATTTGAATGGTTGCAGGCGCGTCAGACATGCGTGTCGGACAAGGCGGTGGTCGTGGTGTGCGGCCTTATCGACGATTTGGTTTGGAGAAAGAGGTAATGGAGGTGTTTCATGGAAGTTGGCAGTTCTAGGATTATCATGACGCCGCCACGCGGTTTGCCGCTGGCAGGATATTTCAATCCTCGGCCTAACGAGGGAGTGCTGGACGATCTTTACGTGCGCTGTGTGCTATTCCGGCAGGGGCGGACAGTCAGCGGGGTGGTTTCGCTGGATGCCTGCATGATTAGCGAGGAGTTTGTGGAGAAGGTGTTGTCCGTGCTGGCCAAAGCCGGATTCCGGTACGGACGGAGTCTGATCGTCGCGGCCACGCACACGCACACGGCGCCTTATATCACGACTATTTTCGGGAAGGCGCCTGACCCGCGTTATTTGAGCGGTCTGGTCGCCAAGATTGTCGAGGCGGTTTTGGAGGCGGAGCGGAATCTGGCCCCGGCGACGTTACGGATCGGCAAGGTCAAAGACAATCCGATGGCTTTCAGCCGCCGTTACTGGATGAAGGGCGGCGGCGTGACAACCAATCCCGGCATCAAGAATCCCGGCATTGTCAAGCCCGAGGGCACGGTTGACCGTGAGATCGGCATCCTGTCGGTTGAGCAGGGCGGCAGGCTGACAGCCCTGATCACGAACATTGTCAACCACACTGACACGGTCGGCGAGAACTGGGTTTCGGCCGATTGGCCGGGGCGTTTGGAGCGTTGCATCCAGAACAGCGTGGGACATGATCCTCTGGTTATGACGCTGATTGGCTGCGCCGGCAACGTGAACCATCTTGACGTGCATTCGGATGAGTATCAGGGCTATGCATATGCCCATGCCCGGCAGCTGGGCGAATGTTATGCAGAGCGGGTACTGGCGAGGCTTGGCGGTCTCAAAAAACTGGAGGTTGACAGGCTTGCGGTGGTGAACCGTGCGATCTCCATCCCGTATCGCCGTATAACGAGTGCGCAGCGCGATCAGGCTCTTTCGGTATTGGCAAAGACGACGCGCGTGGAAGGCGGCGGTGATCTGACCAGCGAGGGTCTGGCGACGGGTGAGGGGGCAGTCGCGCGGTTTTTCGCCGAGCAGTTGCTGGAATACAGTGAACAATGCGCGGGTAAAAGCCGCCGCTTCCGGCTGGTGTCGCTGGGCTTCGGCACTGAGTTTGTCTTGAACTCTCTGCCCGGGGAACCGTTTACGGAGATCGGCTTGGCGATCAAGCGGCGTTCATCATTCAAGCACACATGGCCGGTCGCATTGGCCATGGGTGCCTGCGGATATGTGCCGTTGGCGGAGTGTTTCGAGCGCGGCGGTTATGAAACCTTGCCGGTGGTCGGCGGCGCTCCCCGGGAAGATACCGCCGACAGGTTGATTAAGGCTGCTGCAGAGAATCTCGATAGGGTTTGGACTAAGAATACCTGCCAGCGCAAAACTTACAATTGACAGCGGCAAGGGGGCTTTGCTAAATTCCCCACCCGTTATGGGACAACAACTTAGAAAACGGCTGAAGCGTCAACGCCGCGATGCCCGCAACAAGCGGGTCAAAGAGCGTCAGCGCGCCGCCATTAAAAAATAGTAGCTTTCCGTCGGGTGCGATGGCCGAGTGGTTAGGCAGAGGTCTGCAAAACCTCGTACAGCGGTTCAATTCCGCTTCGCACCTCCATTTTATGGGAAGACTGGAAAAGTCTGCCGGAGAACTCATGCCAAGACGCAAAGACGACAAGCAGGTGTCGTTTTGCGCCTTTTGTGTTTGCAGTAAATGCCCGCCCCAGGCATATCGGCGGCAGGCTGAATTATGACTACATGAGCAGGTACAAACTATAAACACTAAAGGACAATAAAGGGAAGCTGCATGATCGATTCGTCATTCGCGTCCGCCTATTTTGAAGCACACCGGCAAGAGATTCTGGATGATTGGTTTGCGCTGCTGCGCATGCCGACGGTTGGGGCCGACCCCAAAAGGCTGGGAGACTGCGCGCGCGCGACCGTCTGGCTGAAAAAATATATCAAAAAAATGGGGTTCGATGTCGAGATTGTCGTTCCCGAAAGCGGTCTGCCGGTGCCGGTGGTGGTCGCCGAACGGCTGGGCGTCGCCAGTGCGCCGACCGTGCTGGTTTACGGCCATTATGACGTGCAGCCGGAAGATCCGCTGGACGGGTGGAACACGCCGCCGTTCGATCCGACGCTGGTCGATGGACGCGTTTACGCGCGTGGTGCGCAGGACAACAAAGGCCAGATCTTTGGGATCTTGCAGGGGTTAAAGGCTTTGCTTGACGCCGGGGAGAGCCTGCCGACGGTCAAGATCGTGCTGGAAGGGCAGGAGGAGAGCGGCAGCACCGCCTTAAGCCTGCTGGCGCCGCAACTGGCGAAGCGCCTGCGGGCTGATGTGCTGATGGTCAGCGACACCTCATGTGCCGCCGACGGTCGGCCTTCCATAGTGGCCGGTCTGCGCGGTGTGCGTCACTTCACTGTCACCCTGACAGGTCCCGCCTATGACCTGCATTCCGGTATACACGGCGGCGTGGCTCCCAATCCGGCGCAAGGCATGGCTGAACTGCTGGCTAGCTTGCACAACGCTGACGGTTCCATTGCAGTCAAAGGTTTTTGCGATCAGGTACGCGCGCCGAGCGGCGAAGAGCTTGCGCTGGCGCGGCAGGGCATGTTGCCGGAGGAGAGCTACACACGCGAGATCGGCTGCCCGCCGTGCGGCGGCGCGCAGGGATTCGACCATGTCATGCGCGGCAGCTTCATGCCGACCATCGAGATCAACGGCGTTCATTCCGGCTACGGCGGGCCGGGATCAAAGACTGTCATACCCTTGTCGGCTTTAGCCAAGATCAGCACGCGGCTGGTGCCGGACCAGCGGCCGGACGATGTCATGGAAGCGGTGCAGACCCATTTGCGGGAGCACTGTCCCCGCGGTCTAAAGCTGGCAATCTCGGGAGCTTGCCGCGGCGCACCGGGATTCCGGCTGGAGTTGAACACGCCGGTCTTCAGGTTGGCGTCTGATGTCTTGGGCCGGCTCGACCCACGGGGGGCGGTCTTCCGCTGGGAAGGCGCTTCGATCCCGATCGTCTCTGAACTACGTCATGTGTCAGGCGCGGCGCCGTTGCTGGTGGGTTTCGGACAGGAAGAGGACAAGATACACAGTCCGAACGAATCTTTCAGTATGGATCAGTTCGTGCGGGTGATGGCTTGGACCTCCATGATGTTGAAAGCGCTGGCCTGACTCTGTCGCGGCGCGCCGGCAACGGGCGCTTGTGAAGCGCAAGGCGAAAAAGTATACTGAACCTCCTACAAAACCATATTGGGTTATTGCGACCACCAAGTGGACGCAATGGAGAGGGTAAAAGAGACAGGCCGAACCGCCCGCCGATACCGACCTGCTTGCACCGAATGGAGGGAAGAGCGGCTTCGCCAGTGGGGGTTCAGGATAAAAAGATAATTGTCAGTACGGAAGCGGAAAATGGTTTTTCTGGAAAAACTTAGGGCAGGCAGGCCTACAATCTCATTTGAATTCTTCCCGCCCAAGACCCCGGAGGGCTGGGCCAAACTGTACGCCACGATCGCCGAAACCGCGCGGCTTAATGTGGATCTGGTGTCGGTGACCTACGGCGCGGGCGGCAGCACCCGCGAGAACACGGTCGATCTGGTATCCTCGTTGCAAAACAATCTCGGCATCAGCGCCATGGCGCACTTGACCTGTCTGGGGCACTCTCAGGTTGAGCTTTCGCGGCTGCTAGACAAGCTGGCCGAGAAAAACGTTCCGGTGATCATGGCGCTGCGTGGTGACCCGCCTCAGGGCGAGACCACTTTCCGTCCGCATTCTTACGGGTTCGCTCACGCCTCCGAACTGATCGGTTTTATCAAGAACGGCTGGCCGCAATTCCGTATCGGCTGCGCGGCATATCCCGAGAGCCATCCTGAGTCTCGCGCGGCGGATGGCACGCTCACGCCGGAGCGCGATATCGCCTTTCTGAAAATCAAGCAGGATCAGGGGGCGGATTTCGCGGTGACGCAGATGTTTTTTGACAACGCGGTCTACGGTCGGTTTGTAACGCAGGCGCGGGAGGCGGGGGTCTCCATGCCGTTGTTGCCGGGCGTTATGCCGCTGAATTCAGCGCGTCAGATCGAGCGTTTCGTCGCGTTGGCGGGCTGCACGATCCCAGAGCCGCTGCGGCAGGCGGCCGCTTCCGGCGATGTGGCGACGGCCGGGTTCCGCTTCGCGCTGGAGCAGTGCCGTAGTCTGATCAAAAACGGCGCACCCGGCATCCATCTCTACACGCTGAACCAGTCGGATATCTCCGGGCGGCTGCTGTCGGCTCTGCGTGAAGAAAAAATGGTGTAGGCAGGGGCGGTCTCGAAGGGGGGGTGAATGAAAAAAAGCGTGTTTAGCATTGTGGCCGCGGCCATTATGGTCGCGCTTGCCGAGGTTATGGCCACCGAGGTCTACCTCTATGATCTCGACATATCCAAGACCCGGCAGGGCTGGAAAACTGCATCACGCGACCATAACTTGTTCGGCAAGAAACTTCAGGTCGCTGGGCAGATCTACACCAACGGCATGGCTACACATTCGCCTTCAGAGCTTTATGTCGAACTGCGCGGCGCGCGGCGTTTCAGGGCCGAGGTCGGGGTTGACGATACCAGCGATCAGGCTGACAAGAAGATGGTTTTTCAAGTCATCGGCGACGGACGGCTGCTGTGGCAGAGCCCGCCGTTGAAACGTGGTGACACGCCGGTGCCGACGGATGTGGATCTTACAGGCTTTGAGATCGCGCTGTTGCGGGTTGATCCTTGGCAGGACGGCACGACTGCGGATCATGCCGACTGGCTCAACGCCTGTTTCGTGACAGATGCCGCGGTCAGGCCGCTGGCGACCGACGTGCGGGAATGGCCTAAAGTATGGCTGTCATCTTTAGATGCTTCCTTTGCCGTGCCAGAGGGCTCCTGCCGCGGTGCGCCTTTTCAGGTCGCGGGCAAGAGTTACGCGGAGGGACTGGGTTTCCGCGGCAAATCTTCCATTTTCTTCATCACGGGCGGGGCGGCGCGTTTCGCAGGCAAGTGCGGCATAGACGAAGACGAAGGCGATGAGGCAGAGTGCGTGATTTACGGGGACGGGCGTGAGCTGTGGCGTAGCGGCCTGATGCAAAAGGGTGGGCAGGCCCGGACTTTCGACGTAGATCTGTCAGATGTCAAGCTGGTTCAATTGCAAAGCGACGGCACGGCTGAAACGCGCTCCGCCTGGGTCGAGACGCTCTTCGAGATGCGGGGCGGCATGAAGCCCGGAGCCACCTACAATCCGGCGGGTTACGCTGATTTGCCGGAATGGGAGAACCCTGCGGTGTTCCGGGTCGGAACAGAGCCTTCCGCGGCGACCATGATGGTTTACGACTCACCCAGAGCTGCCCGCAAGGCTGTCTCACGTGAGGATTCACCATACTTCCTCTCGCTTGATGGCGAATGGAAGTTCCACTGGGTGCCGCATCCCGAGCAGCGGCCCGCGGACTTTTACCGGACCGACTTCGCGGTCGACGGCTGGCTCTCGATGCTAGTGCCGGACTGTGTCGAGGTGCGCGGCTACGGCACTCCGCTCTACAAGAACAGCGGCTACTATTTCAAGGTAGACCCGCCTTTTGTTACGGGCGAGCCTGACCCGCGCTACACGACCTTCAAGGAGCGCAATGCGGTCAGTTCATACCGGCGCGATTTCACGTTGCCGCCGGAGTGGAAGGGGCGCCGGGTCTTTTTGCGGTTCGATGGTTTCTCTTCGGCGATCTATGTCTGGCTGAACGGCGTGAGGCTCGGCTATGCCGAAGACGGCAGGCAGGGTGCCACTTTTGACGTGACTGAAAACCTTGTTGAGGGCAAAAACACTTTGGCGGTCGAGGTTTACCGGCTGTGCGACGGCTCATACATGGAAGATCAGGACTTCTGGCGCCTCTCGGGCCTGTACCGTCCCGTGTATCTGTGGTCCACGCCGCAGACGCGACTACGCGATTATTTCGTGCGCACGGCCACGCTAAAGCCTGGCGAGTACGATGGCGACTGGCGGCTGGAGGTGGAGGCGTTGCTTGCGGGCGCGGCGGCTGGCGTAACGCTCGAGGCCGAGCTGTACCCGCACAGTTTCCGGGGGCGGCGGCTGGCGCGGAAAAGCGCGGTGCCCGCAGGAGAACGCTTCCGGTTCGAGATCATGGTAAAGTCACCGCGTTTGTGGTCGGCCGAACAGCCGGACCTCTACAAGCTGATCCTGACGCTCAAAGATGCCAAAGGCCGGACGCTCGCCGCGATTCCGCAGAAGGTCGGATTCCGTCAGATCGAGGCTCGTGGCAGCCAGCTTCTGGTGAACGGGCAACCGGTGTTGTTTAAGGGTGTGAACCGGCACGAGATGGACCCCGAGCACGGGTACTCGGTTTCCTGCGAGCGCATGCTCGATGACATCCTGATCATAAAACGCAACAATATCAACGCTGTGCGCACTTGCCATTATCCCAACGATCCGCGCTGGTACGACCTTTGTGACGAATACGGGCTGTATGTGATGGACGAGGCTAATCTCGAGACTCACGGCATCGACAATTCACCGCGCAACCCGGTGATAGACCCGGCGTTCCGCGCCGCGGCCATGGATCGCGAGGTCGGCATGCTTGAGCGCGACAAGAACCATCCCTCAATCATCATCTGGTCTTTGGGCAACGAGAACAACGTGGAGTCCGACTTTTTCCGCGAAGCCTACGCCATGTTCAAGGCGCGCGACCCAAGCCGCACAGTACAGAACCAAGGCAACGGGCCGCGCGATTTTATGGATACCATGTACACCGGGGTACGTACGATTGAGGCTTACGGTCAACGCGCGGACACCTCGATGCCTTTCATACTCTGCGAATATTCGCACGCGATGGGCAACTCCTCGGGTAATCTGTCCGACTACTGGCGCGTGATTAACGCTTATCCCAACCTTCAGGGCGCCTTCATCTGGGACTTTGCGGACCAGGCGCTCCGTAAGCCTGTGCCGGAGGGCAGGGTCCGACCCGGCCAACCGACATGGTTCTGGGCCTATGGCGGAGATTACGGCGATTATCCGAACGACGACAACTTCAACTGTAACGGCCTGGTGCAGCCTGACCGCCGTGCCACGCCGCAGCTCAACGAGGTATTTTATTGCTACCAGAACATCCGTGTGGAAGCTGAGGACACTACGCGCGGCATCTTCAGGTTCAGGAACGATGCCTACTTCACCAATCTGGACGAGTATCGGGGTATATGGACATACGAGGAGAACGGCGAGGTTATTTACAAAGGCTCGCTGGGCAGGATGGATGTACCGCCACAGACCGATAAGGTCATAACGTTGCCGATAGCGATGGCGCGGCGTCCGGCCTACGCGGCGCGTGTCAGCACCTGGAACTTCAGTTTTCATACGCTTAAACGTGAAAAGTGGGCCGAGAAGGGGCATGTGGTAGCGCGCGTGCAGGTTGAGGTACCGTCTGAAACTCCGGCGGTAACGGTTGCCGAAACAGTCGGGCGCGACGCCATCAATCCTGACCAGAACGAGGCGGAGATCAAAGTCACAGGCGAAGACTTCACAATCTGTGTCAGCAAGACCGACGGCGCCTTGGTTTCTTGGGTTGTCGACGGCCGTGAACTGCTGCTTTCGCCGCTGGAGCCTTGCTTCTGGCGCGCCCCCACCGACAACGACCGCGGCAACCGAATGTCTGAGCGGCATGCGGTCTGGCGTGATGCCGCGGCCAAGCGCGCGGCGCGCGGTGTGCGGTTCTACCGCGAGGTTGACGGAAATTGGCGAGTCATAGTCGATCTGGCCTATCCCGGCGCCGCGGAGACCGCAGGCTCGCTGGGTTACACCTTCTTCACCGACGGGAGCATACGGGTGGCCTTCAAGCTTAAACCGGAAGGGCGGGGTCTTGCGTCGCTGCCGCGTGTCGGCATGACCGCCCGCATCCCGCGAGAGTATGACCGTGTGGAATGGCTCGGCCGCGGTCCGCACGAGAGTTATTCCGACCGCAAGGCATCCGCCTTTTTCGGCCTTTACGCGCTGAACGCCGCCGATTTTTATTTCCCGTACGTAGAGCCGCAGGAGAGCGGCAACCGCACGGATACCTACAGGGTGTCCTTCACCGATGCCGAGGGCAAAGGCATCCGGGTCACGGGTGACCCCAAAGTCAACTTCAACGTGTCGCCTTACACGCTAATCGAGTTGGAGAAGCGCAAGCATCCGTGGGAGCTGGAGCCTTGCGGCGACTGGGTTGTCAATCTGGACTATGGCCAGATGGGGTTGGCGGGTGAGAACAGTTGGGGTGCGCGGCCGTGGCCCGAGTATCAGTTGCCGGCAGACCGCGAATACGCTTACGGCTTCATTCTGGAGCCGCTGCGCTAGAGTAAGACACTATGGCCGATGACGCGCAAAGAGTTTGGAAGGCGGCGCTGGAGCGGCTGCTGCGTGTGGAAGCGGCCTGGTCGGACGACGCGGCGCGCGGAGGCGGACTGGCCGAGTGCCGGGCTTGGTTTACTTGTCAGACCTCCCTGCCGCGTCTGGAGCAGCTTGCCCGTCTGATCGATCCGCAGATGTCGCGCAGACAGTTCTGGAGCGTACTGGTGCCGGTGGAGCGCGAGGTAGCCCGCCGCAAGGTCACTGATGTGGATATTCTCGATGCCGACTTGCCGGAAGGTCTGGCTGCGGGATCTGTGATGCCGCTGACCGTGGTTGTGGACTCGATGCGCTCCGCCTTCAATGTCGGCGGCATTTTAAGGACTGCCGAGTGCTTCGGTGCGGGAGAGGTGGTACTCTGCGGCTACACGCCGTTGCCGGATCAGCCGCAGGCGGCCAAGGCGGCGCTCGGTGCACAGAAGCTGGTGTCATGGCGTTACGCCGAAGACATACGCGGTGTGATCACGGAACTCCGTAAGGCGGGTTTACTGTGCCTGGCCTTGGAGACCGTGGCGGGCGCTCCGGATATCACCGAGTGCGCATGGCGTTTCCCGTGCGCGCTGGTGCTCGGCAACGAGCGATTCGGGGTCGACCCCGAGCTTGTCTCCATGTGCGATGGCGCGGTCATGATCAGGATGTACGGACGCAAGAACTCGTTGAACGTGGTCGCGGCTTTCGCCTTGGCGGCCCGCGAGGCGCGTATGAGCTTCGACGGCCGTAACGCAAGGCGAGGGGGTGTGTGATTGCAAAATATTGCAATCACACAGGGGCCAGAGGTTCAAAGGTTCAAACGCGCCTTACGGCGCTGGTTCAAGGGTTCAAGGGTTCAAGGGGCCAGGGTTCAGGATTCTTTTGCGCTTGCCGCAGAGGGGTGTTTGAATATATCATAATTTCATTTAACCCTTAGCTTGTGGAAGAACATCATGCAATCCTTGGCACTGCGACTTTACGGCGAAAATGACCTGCGGCTGGAACGGTTTGACCTGCCGGAAATCGGCGACGACGAGATACTGGCGGACATCGCGACCAACAGC
>Ga0268276_1000320_pt1 | contig 57849 bp, 56 predicted proteins | sample saktaG_4_FD_190145 | JGI IMG/M metagenome (GOLD analysis project Ga0268276, IMG submission 190145) | Saline water microbial communities from Sakinaw Lake, British Columbia, Canada - sak_2010_1_5_45m | ecosystem: Environmental > Aquatic > Non-marine Saline and Alkaline > Saline ...
TCACCGTGTGGTGGCTTTCAGTGTTCCAGCTGGAGCAGGGGTTGAGATTAACGGAGAGAACGCTCTTTTTGAAATCGGTCAATCAACATGGACCAACAAAATCTCTGGCACCACCCAGAGGGATCTTTATCGTCCGATGGGTTTAGCCTATGACCAAACCAACTCTCGTCTTTTTGTTGGTGACGGATTTAATTATCGGGTGATGGCCTTCAGCGTACCGAATAATGATAACGCCCTTTACAGGTATGCCATTTTTGTCCTCGGTCAACCAGACTTTATTACCGCTGATCAAAATACAACTCAAAATGGATTATCTTTTGTGATAGGTACAACTTATGATTCAGCTAATTCCCGGTTATTTGTTTCTGATTCTAATTCAGATGATGTCAACCGTGTAATGGCCTTCAGTGTTCCGGCCGGAGCAGGGGTTGAGATTAACGGAGAGAACGCGATATTCGAACTCGGGCAAGCAGACTTTACTTCAGGGGGCAATGCCGATCTTAATAATGCAATAAATCTTTGTGACATCGCTACGACCAAAAGCAGTGGCTTAGCCTATGACTCAGTAAATTTACATCTTTTTGTTGCCGATACTCTGTACAATCGTATTATGGTTTTTCCCGTTTCCGCAACTGCCACATCAAGCATCAATGGAGAAAACGCCTCCTATGTTTTTGGTCACTATGATATCACCGGCGCGCTTTCAACCTCTACGTTTCTAAATACGACGGCGAACGGGGCGTTTGGCGTTAATTCAGCCGGGTTCGACTATTTAAATAGTATTGCTCTAGATACCGTCAATCATAGATTGTTTGTTTCTGAGGAAAACAACCGTCGTATTCTCATTTTCCAACTGGATTCCTTTAATAATATTGCTTCGCGTACGCCAATAAATGTTCTTGGGGCCAGTGACATAAACTCTGCGGGGCCAGGAACAACAACCTCTAGTACATTCACGGGCACCGTCAATCTTGCTTACGATAGTGATAATTCAAGACTTTTTGTTGCTCTTGGCAACGAAAACCGTATTTTGGTATTTAATGTTAATCCAACTACGATTGTAAATGGTGAAGCGGCAATGTTTGAGATTGGGCAGCCCGCTGGTCCAACAGCATTTACTTCATATAATTCCGCCACCACGCAGAGTGGATTTACCGCCCCAGATAATATGGATTATGACTCGATAAATCAACGCCTGTTTGTTGCCGACCAAAACAATAGACGGGTATTGGCTTTTAATGTCTCAAACAGCGATAATGTTACTAATGGTAGAAGCGCACTTTTTGTTATTGGCCAAACAAATTTTACTTCAAAAGCATCTGCCCAAACGCAAAGCGGGTTTTATGGAGCCGTCGTTGGCATAGCATATGACCATGTAAATTCAAGATTATTTGTTAGCTCCTGGAGCGGTGATAGGATAACGGCCTACAGTGTTCCGAATGGCGACAACGCCAACGGAAGAAACGCAATATTCGTTCTCGGCCAGCCAGACTTTACTTCATCTGGTGTGTTGACCACTCAAAGTGGAACTGGTAGTATAGACGACCTAAATTATAACTCGGCCACAAATCAGCTTTTTGCTGGTGATATGGACGGCCACAGGGTTATGATTTGGGACGTTCCAGCTGGCGCTACAAGTTCATTTAATTATGCTCCAGCAAGAGAGGTAATTGGTCAGGCCGACTGGACCAGTAATGGATCGGGCACCTCGCAAAGCTCGTTTTATCGTCTTGAATCTCCACACGCCTTTGACCCAGTTAATAACGTAATGTATAACTATGAGTTGCGTCAGTATCGCGTTCTGCAATTTAATTTCATCCACATAACCACAGCATCTTTTCCTTCGGGTATGATCGGAGCATCCTATTCTCAGCCGATCAGCGTTACACGCACTCAGGGATTAAACCAAGCATACAGTATTTATTCTGGTTCTTTGCCATCGGGGCTGTCATTAAATACTTCAACTGGCGTTATCTCCGGAACACCGACAACAGCCACAACAACAAGTGTCACAATTGAAGCCAGAGATAACTCTTCAACAGGATACCTTTTTGATAGAGCGACGTATACATTAGCTACCACCCTGAGCTCCGACGCCACCCTCAGCAATCTTGCAGTAAGCTCGGGCACCTTGAGCCCCACATTTTCATCAGCAACCACTTCCTATACCGATAGCGTTGGTAATGGAGTCACCAGCATCACCGTAACCCCGACAGTTAACCAGGCCAATGCGACAGTCACGGTTAACGGCACGACAGTTAGTTCCGGTTCAGCATCTGGTTCAATACCACTGAGCGTCGGGTCAAATACAGTTACCGTTGTAGTTACAGCACAGGATACAACAACAAAAACATACACGATTGGCGTGAACATATATTCTCTTACATATTCATCCGATTCCAACGGATCTATCTCCGGTTCGTCTTCCCAAACCGTCGGTTCGGGCAATAGTGGCACATCAGTAACAGCTGTGCCTAATAGTTGTTTTTCTTTTGTTAAGTGGAGCGACAATTCTACTCAAAACCCAAGAACAGACACAAATGTGACAACAAATATTTCTGTTTCAGCTAGTTTCGGCGGTTCGTGCGGTGGAGGCCTTCCAACTGGGGCATATATGCCTCCAATCACTCCCAGCGGTGGATTCGGCGTGATAATCAATGGTGGTACACCAACAACTAGTATTCAGAATGTTGTTTTAACCCTTAGGGGTGGGGTAGATACCGTACGAATGGTTCTATCGAATAATGCAGATTTTCAAAACGCTATCCAAGAACCATATGTTACTACAAAGGACTGGACGCTATCGGCAGGTAGTGGGACAAAAACAGTCTATGCCAAATTCTATACCCAATACGGACAATCTTCCTCGATTGTATTGGACACAATCACATTTAACAAAGGATCATCAATAATAGACAACTCGGATAACTCTGGCCTGTTTATATTTTTGAAAAATCTCTACTTCGGAATGAGGCATGCTGACGTGATCCAACTTAAAATCATATTGGCCTCAGAGGGTTGTGTCTCTGGGCTAGGTAACACTAACTATTTCGGGCCGTCTACCCTGGCAGGAGTAAAATGTTTCCAGGACAAATACAAAGCAGCAATTTCGGCTATTACTGGCTATACCATTAAGAGTACGGGATTCGTTGGCAACGGGACGAGGGTTAAATTGAATGAGATAATTGGGAAAAGTTTTTAATCCCATTCTATTAACTAGTTGCTCAAACAACACAAAAGACACCCCCGGGCGTCTTTTGTGTAATGTCTTTATTCTTTTTCAACCCTCTTCACATATTGCCCAAGTTCCGTGTTTATCTCCACCACATCTCCTTCCTCAATGAATAGTGGCACGTTAACTTCTGCGCCACCATCTAGGACAACCGCTTTTGTTCCACCCTGGGCCCTATCACCCTTAATTCCTGGTGGGGATTGCTTAACTTTTAGTTGTGCCTTTATTGGTACAGATACATTAATAATCTTTTCGTCGAAATATATTCCGTCGATAACTTCGTTTGGTTTTAAAAATCTTGCCCCCACGCCAGTCTGGGATTCGCTTAAGGAAAATCGTTTCGATGGATCTTTCTCTTCGCAGAAGAAATAGTTCCCTTTGTTGTTGTATAGGTATTTAACGCCGATCTTCACTAATTCGGCCTCGTCGAAAACATCTCCCTGTTGGAAGTTCCTTTCTAAAACGTTTCCTGTAATCAAGTTTTTTATTTTACTTTGAATTACTGGCCTGCGTTGAGCCATTTTCATCGCCATGGCTTCTAAAACCTCGTATGGCTGGTTATCAAGTATAAATCTTGTACCAGGTCTTAAGTCTGAGTGTGTTAACATGTTTTTATATTATCTTATTTAATTTCTCTCCATTCTATTTCTGCTTCTTTGCCGCAATATTCTAGCCACTCGCTGTACTTGTTTATTACGTACCACTTTTTTTTGTTTTCTGACCAGACCATTGGGTCGTTTTTATAGAATGGTTTTTTAACAACTTCTTTGGGTTTTAGTCGGTCTAGTTCAAGCCATTTTTTAAAGACTGTTTCAATTGTGTAGTCTAGCTTCCGAGTATTTGCCCATTCGGCTACTGTTTTCATCGCCCTCTTGGCTTTTTCTACAGAACCAGCTAGTTCTAATAATTGCTTGGCTGGTTTTGTAAACCGAGAGTAGATAATGTTTCTTTTTTTAGCATTTTCTTTTAATTCTTGCAAGGACAGTCCCTTGGTTTCGAAGTAATAGGTAACAATTTGTCTTATGGCAGTTTCTTCTTTCAATTCCTCGTGGTATTTAATTCTTCCTTTCTTAACATATTCCTCAATTTTTTTCGCAATGCTTGGGCCGATTCCTTTTATGGATCGAACGCCCTTGATCCCTTTTTCTTTATATAATTGGTAGATATCAACCTCTGAGTTTTCTAAAATACGAACCACCTTTTTATAGGCAGAGGGCTTAAATGGTGTTCCCTTCAATTCTAGAAGATCGGCGATCTCCTTAAAGATTTTAGCAAGGTTTGTATTTATCATAGGCATCTATATATTATCACTCTAATGAAAAAAGCCCAACGTGTTGGGCCCTTAAACTCGGCGGAGTAATCTTGATACACCTCTTGCAAGCCAGCTTCTGCGCTTCCGCTCTATCCGCGTTTTTAGACGCTTTAGTTCGGCGAGCTCTCGGCTGGTGAAAGCAATGAGGGTGATTTCGAGAAGAATATCGTTTTTGTAATGTTCAACCGCCTCAAGTGGGTTTGCGAAGTTTTTTTCAGTTTGGATAACAAGGATTAATTTGTCTCCTGAGAAAATGTTTTTCTGTTTCGGGGATTCCCCAGTCTGTACATCGTAATTGTCACCACTTGGAAATCGTGTGAGCACTAAACCCCAGCAAAAGCGAGGCGGTGTGCTTTCTCTGTCGATGACGATTACAAGTGATCCCTTTTTAATATCGTTACCGTTCATGGTACCTCCATTCTGATATCTTTGAGTATTTAGAAAATATGAAAATGTGAACGTCCTATCTTATTTCTACGGTATTAATTTGGATTTGTCAATTATTGTTTAGCTTAGAATTTTTTGGTAGGATAATTAATATGAAGCATAGAATTTTTATTGCGATAAATCTTCCCGAGGATATTAAGGAAACATTGTTAGATTATCAGAATAATCATCAAGATGTGCCAGCAAAATGGGTTCCCAGAGAGAATTTACACATTACCGCGGTCTTTATCGGAGATGCCGATGATAATAACTTACCGCTGCTTCATAAAACAATTGAAAGGGCTACAAAAGGTTACAAACGATTTAATATCGGGGTAAAAAGTATTGGCTACAATTTTTCTAATTTGGGGAAGGGGGGGATTAAAGTGAATAGCATTCCGAGAATGATTTGGGCGAGCGGAGAAAGCAACAAAGAGTTTATCACATTGTGCGACAATCTTTGTAAAACATTGGCAAATCTATCGGGGGTGAAGATTAGGGCCGAGAACCGAGAAATTATTCCTCATATCACCCTAGCAAGAATTAAGGAGTTAGAATGGCGGAGAATTGAACCCGAAGAAAGACCCGAAGTGGAAGAGAGTATAGAACATTCTTTTGAGGTTGGATCAGTTGAATTAATGGAAAGTATTTTGAAGAAAACTGGTCCAGAGTACAAAATTTTAGAAAGCTATAAATTAAATTAATACTATGGAGAAAGAGCCAATGGGGGATCAAGGGGAGCCATTAGTTGAGCAAGAGATTTCCCCTGAATTAATAGAAGAGATTGAAAAATCAGACTTTAAGGCTGATGATAAAGTAAATTTGATCCTTACATTGGGGGGATTAAAGCCAGCCTCTGAATTGGATCTTACAGTTGGCCGAGGCAGGTTTGAAAACTTCGATGTTGTCTCGGAAGATAGGGTGAACGAACACCATGCATTGATCGAGGGGACTGGATTAGCATACAAGGTCAATAAAAGAGAAGTCGTGGAAGATTGGCAGGATGATAAGGATAAACCCGGCAGAAAGTTTAAGGCCAGCTTGGCTGTTCAGAAATTTTTTATTGCGAGAAGCGCGGAGGGGCTCGATACATTAATGCGAGCCATAGAAGCTGGGGATAATGAGGCCATAGGCCGTGCTTTCGGAATACCAAAAACAGCGGCCGAGGCTTTCGTGGGGAAAAGGGAAAAGCTCGATTTATCTACACTGCCAGATGAAGTAAGAGAAAGTGATGAAATGTTGTTTTCTTCGCCGACTTTGTCGGCAGACAACTGGCGAAGCGAAATGGAACAGGGAAGAGTATGGTCAGATTTTGTGAAAAGGACTAGTCCCGAAATACACAGAAAATATATTGAAGCAATGAAAAATAATAAAATAAGACATGAAGGAAAATAAAGTATATTTTATTGGAATCGGTGGAATAGGGGTTAGCGCGTTGGCGCAATACTATTTAGCGAAAGGTGCTGAGGTTTCTGGGTCTGACTTAGTTTCTTCGGAGATCATTGAATTATTGGGTAGCAAAGGGGCAAAAGTCATTATTGGAAAACATAACCCAAAGAATGTAACCAAAGATGCAGATTTAGTTATATTCAGCCCGGCAGTGGAGCAAAATAATCCAGAATTTAAGGAGGCAAGAAAGTTAGGGATTAAATGTGTAAGTTATCCGGAGGCACTTGGGGAGTTAACAAAAGAATATTTTACAATTGCCGTCTCCGGTGCCCACGGCAAGAGCACAACAACCGCGATGATCTCCCTAATTCTAACCAAAGCAGGGTTGGATCCAAGTGTGATCATAGGTACTAAAATTAAGGAATTTGGTAATACAAATTTTAGATTGGGGAAAAGTAAATACCTTGTTATCGAGGCCGATGAATGGAAGGCTTCATTTTTGAATTATTGGCCCAAAATAATTGTTTTGACAAACATCGAGAGAGAACATTTGGATTACTATAAAGACCTAGACCATATTCTGAAAACATTTAGAGAGTATGTTGGGCATTTGCCCGCCGAAGGAATTTTAGTGGTGAATAAGGATATTGATAATAACCTTAAAATTTTAGGCAAGGAAAAATATCAGGTCAAAGGCTATTCCCTAGAGCAAGATGAGGCCAAAATAATAAAAAACCTACTAAAGGTGCCTGGTGAGCACAATGTTTCCAACGCCCTGGCGGCATTGGCCGTTTCGAGAATTTTAAATATTCCAGATGATAATGCATACAAATCTCTTTCAGAATATGGCGGCGTGTGGAGAAGATTTGACGAAAGTCAGAAGAATATTAATGGAAAGAATATAACTTTAATTAACGACTATGGGCATCATCCCACTGAGGTGCGGGTGACCTTAAAAGCAGTCAGAGAGAAGTTTCCAAATAAGAAAATTTGGTGTGTTTTTCAGCCACACCAATATCAAAGAACTTTTAATCTTTTTGATGATTTTGTAGAAACTTTTAGAAAGGCTCAAATCGACCAGATTGCAATTACCGATATTTACAGTGTGGCCGGGAGAGAGAAGGCAGCCATTAAAAAGAAAGTAACTTCAAAAAAATTGGTTGATGCAATAAATAGGGAGAATGTTTCATTTTTATCTAAAAACAAGATAAAACAGTTTTTGTATAAGAGGCTCGAGGAGGGGAACGTTTTGCTATTAATGGGGGCTGGGGATATCTATAATATAAATAGAGAGCTTTAAGTTTATTTGGTGGTATAATATAGATAGGCTAAGTAAAATAACAAAATTAAATTATGAGTATTCTATTTATAATTTTAACGTTAGTTCTTGTTCTTGCCGTCGCCATCTATATAATCGGTGTTAAGAAAGGAGAATCACAGGAGACAATTAAAGAGGGGAAAGAGGTGCCCATCGATCCGGCCGATGATGATGACGATGGATCATTAAGCTAGTAAAATTAATTTTAGATATTAAAAACTACGCTAGGGCGTAGTTTTTGCATGTCCGGGTTCCTCACAAAATCAGTGCTTCCAATTTTTTATAGAACGGGTATAATAAAATAATTTATATGATAAATACAGACCCACAAAAAATAGACGAAATTTTAAATCGAGGCACAATCGTAGAAATTTTGCCTACGAAAGAGCAATTTCGCGAGCAACTGCTAAGTGGGAAAAAGCTCAGGCTATATATCGGGTTTGACGCAACTTCGCCGACTTTGCATTTAAGTCACGCGAAGAATATTATGTTGATGGAGAAGTTCAGAAAGCTTGGACACGAAGTGATTATTCTTTTCGGTGATTTTACGGCAAGAATTGGAGATCCAACAGGAGAAACCTCTACCAGAAAGCAGTTATCGCGCCAGGATGTTGTGAGCAATGTTAAAATATGGAAGCGATTGATAAAACCTTTGATGAATTTTGGGGATTTGAGAAATCCACCGAAGATAAAGTACAACAATGATTGGCTATCAAAGCTAAAAATGGAGGATTTATTAAGCTTGGCTAGTAAGGTTACGGTTCCGAGGATGCTCGAGAGGGACATGTTCCAAAAAAGGCTGAAGGAGGGAAAAACAATCTCATTGCAAGAATTTTTGTATCCACTGATGCAGGGCTACGATTCCGTAGTAATGGATGTGGATGTTGAGGTTTGCGGGACTGATCAAACCTTCAATGCTTTAGTTGGAAGAGATTTACTTCAAAAGATTAAGAATAAGAACAAGTTTGTTGTGACAGTAACACTGATGGAAAATCCGAAAACAGGTGAGCTTATGTCGAAGAGCAAAGGAACTGGGGTTTTCTTGAATGTAAAACCGAACGAAATGTATGCTCAGATTATGGCTCAGCCAGACGAAATGGTAGAGATTTTGTTTACTAACAACACATATCTATCGCTGGATGAGATTAAAAAGATAGTTGCCGGAAATCCAAGAGACGCGAAAGCCAGGCTATCCTTTGAAATTGTTAAGATATTCCATGGTGAGAAAGAGGCAAGGAAAGCTGGGGAAGAGTTCGATAAGGTTTTCCGGGACAAAGGGTTACCAACGGATGTTGCTGTTTTTAATGTGAAAAAAGATAAATACAAAATTACGGATTTATTGTTAGACGCGGGATTGGCCACTTCAAAAGGTGAGGCTCAAAGGTTGGTAACTGGTGGCGGGGTAGAAGTACAGATGGGGGAGGAAAAAAGAAAGGTTCAGGATTGGCGGGAAGAAATAGAGACGAAGGATCAAATGGTAATTCGTTCGGGCAGAAAATTCATAAGAATAAAAAAGTAAAAACATGAAGAGAACCTTAATCTCAGAGACTACAAACTTTGTTGGGCAAACAGTAACGGTTTCGGGTTGGGTCAACGTCGTTAGAGCACACGGTAAAATCTTATTCATCGATCTACGGGATCGCACCGGACTACTACAGGTAGTTTTTTTGCCACAAGAAACTGGTATTTACGAAAAGGTAAAAAATGTGAGACCAGAATGGGTAGTTTCTATCACGGGGGATGTTGTTGCCAGGCCGGAAAAGATGGTCAACGAGAAAATAGTAACTGGTAAGGTTGAGCTGGCCGCAAAGAATTTAGAGATTCTAGCCGAAGCGAAAACTGTCCCCTTCGATATCGGGACAACTGGCTATGAGGTAAACGAGGAAATACGATTAAAATATCGCTATTTAGACTTACGACGCGAGCGGCTCCAGAAGAATATACGAGCGAGAGATGCTGTCATCTCTTTTTTCCGAGGATATATGCATAGAAATAATTTTGTGGAGATAGAAACTCCGATGCTTATGAAGGGAACGCCAGAAGGGTCGCGGGAATATGTGGTTCCATCAAGACTTGAGAACGGAAAGTTCTACGCACTTCCTCAATCTCCACAGCAGTTTAAGCAACTTTCAATGGTGGCTGGTTTTGAGCGATATTTCCAAATAGCTCGCTGCATGAGAGATGAGGACCTGCGCGGAGATCGTCAGCCGGAATTTACTCAACTTGATTTCGAAATGTCATTTGTAACGCAGGAGGAAATTTTGCAATATACAGAAGCTATGTTTATTGAATTAGTAAAAACTTTGTATCCCGAGAAGAGCTTCACGGAAATACCATTTCCTCGTATGACATACAAGCAGTCGATGGAGAAATATGGGAATGATAAACCAGATATTCGGAAAGACAAAGACAACCCAAACGAGCTTGCTTTTGTCTGGGTGCTTGATTTCCCAATGTTTGAAAAAGACGAAGAGGGGAACGTGCAAGCTGCTCACCATCCATTCTGTTTAATAAATGATGAGGATAAGGATAAATTTATGAGGGGAGAGGATATCTTCTCAATACGAGCGCAAAGTTACGACTTGGTTTTAAATGGATATGAGCTGAGTTCTGGAAGCATCCGTATACACGAAAGAGATGTTCAACAAAAGGTGTTTGAGATTTTAAATATTTCAAAGGTAGATCAAGAGAGAAGGTTCGGACATATGCTCGAGGCGTTTACCTATGGGGCTCCTCCCCATGGAGGATTTGCCCCGGGGATAGATCGTGTTGTTATGATCCTTCAAAATGAGCCAAATATTCGTGAGGTAATTGCTTTCCCGAAAACGGGAGAAGGCCGAGACCTAATGATGGGTAGCCCCGATATTATCTCGGCCAAGCAGTTAAAAGAGTTGGGGATCGGCATAGCAAAAGAGACGGGCAAGATAGTTAAAACAAAAAAGAAAAAGATAATTAAAACAAAGTGAACACAAGGCTACTCAAGAAAATATTAGTTTGCATACTTATCGCCACACTTGTGGGCCTGGTTTTATGGATAACGATTAGTAAAACTGGACAAGAGTTAAGGAGTATTGTTTTTAGCGGGAATCGCCTTCAAGCTAGTTTATTGGATAGCAGTCAGACATCAGCTCAACCCACGGAAATACCACAAAATTTAAAACCAGCGCGTGATTGGATGGTTCCAGACTATCAGCTTGCTGCAAAGGCAGCAATCTGCGTAGAGGTCTCGAATAACAGAAATGACAGAATTCTTTTTCGCGAGAATGATAAAGAAAAATTACCAGTTGCCAGTTTGTCAAAATTAATGTCGGCTTTAATCGTCCTGGAAAATTACGATTTACAGAAAATTACCATCATCAGCAAAGAGGCGGTGGATAAATCTGGTACTCAGGGCTCCTTAACCGAAGGAGAGTTTTTGTCATTAGATAGTTTACTCCATATCGCGTTGATCGAATCCAGCAACGATGCCATCTATTCGTTGTCCGAAGTTATGGGAACAGAGGAATTTGTTAAATTAATGAACCTTAGGGCGAATGAACTTGGTCTTTTGGACACAAACTTTAAAGATCCAGCGGGGCTCGATGCCGATAATTATTCTACGGTTCAAGATTTAGTAAAACTTACTAAATATATTTTAGATAATCATCCGGAGATTTGGGGAATCCTTTCACAAGGAAGCTATAAGGTTTTAACTCCTGAAGGAAAGGTGCACCACGTAGCCACGAATACAAATGAACTTATAGGGGAAATCCCAAATATTGTGGGAGGAAAAACTGGTCAAACTCTGGAGGCTAAGGGATGTTTATTGTTGATTATAAAAAATCAACAAAATCAGGATAATTTAATTTATATTATACTTGGATCCACTGATAGATTCGGCGAAATGCGCAGTCTAATTAATTGGGTGGAAACAGCCTATAAGCAGTAATTAGCATGACATTATTCACCTTTAACGTATTCAAAATTTTCAGCTTAGCCGCGGTTTCATTGGTGTTGGCGGTTCTATGGTGTCCGGCCTTAACGCGTTATTTATATAAAAATAAATTATGGAAGAAGGAAGCTAGGCGGAAAGCCATAAGCGGGGAAGATGCTCCGATATTTAATAGTTTGCATAAGGACAGGGAAGTGACTGTTCCAAGATTCGGGGGATTGTTAATATGGGTTACTACGGTTGTCATAATTTTCATTTTTTATGTCCTTGGTTTAATCTTCGATGGATTCTGGTTCGGAAATTATAATTTTTTATCTAGAGGTCAAACCTGGCTTCCATTATTTACCCTAGTCGCTGCTTCTGTGGTTGGATTGTTAGATGATATTTTAGTTGTTTTCGGATCTTCTTTTAAATTTTTAAAACAAAAGACACTGGAATTAAAGGGTTCATATATTGGGGGAGGAATGTCTTTCAAAAGAAGGTTTATCGTGGTTGTTTTAATAGGCCTGATTGGTGGTTTGTGGTTTTATTATAAACTAGGGTGGAATACAATTTATATCCCCCTTGTAGGACATTTTATTATTGGATTGTGGTATATACCACTATTTATCATCGTAATGTTGGCTTGTTGGTCGGGCGGGGTAATTGATGGGTTAGATGGCTTAGCTGGCGGGGCCTTTTTGTCCATATTCGGAGCATTTACGGTAATCGCCCTATCTCAGGGAAAAGACGATTTAGCAGCTTTCTGCGCAGTCATATTTGGCTCGATATTGGCATTTTTATGGTTTAATATTCCACCCGCCAGATTCTATATGGGCGAGACTGGGATGTTGGGGTTAACAATGACAATGGGTGTTGTGGCTTTTTTAACTGATTCACTTTTCGTTTTACCAATAATCGCTGGTTTGCTCGTAATGGAATCTGGCTCTGTTATTTTGCAACTACTATCGAAAAAGATTAGGAAAAAGAAGATATGGCTTTCCACGCCGATTCATCATCATTTTGAAGCAATTGGATGGCCAGCCTATAAGGTGACGATGAGGTTTTGGATCATTGGAATTGTATTAGCAGTAATCGGGGTCGCGGTAAGGCTACTTGGGTGATTAAACAAGGAAGCCATTTACTTATATATCTCTCTCTAAAAGACGTCTTTAACTGTGGGTTAGTTTTTGCTATACTGAAGAAAAATATGATAGGCGTATTCGATTCTGGCGTTGGTGGATTAACGGTTGTAAAGGAAATTTTTAAATATCTACCAGGGCATCAAATAATATATTTTGGTGATACGGCAAGACTTCCCTATGGCACCAAGGGTGCCGATTTTGTTAAAAGGTATTCCGGGAAGATAACAAAGTGGCTTCTAAAAAAGGGGGCTAGGGTCATTGTTGTTGCTTGTAATACATCTTCTGCGTGGGCAGCAGACTCCCTAAAAGAGGAATTTAAGGGTGTTCCCATTTTTGAGATGATAGCTCCTGCGGCGAAGGAGGCCTTTTTAGCAACCAAGAATAAAAAGATTGGGATTATTGGCACCCCTGGAACAATAAAAAGCGGAGTTTATAATAAAAAGCTTCTAAAGATAAACAAGGGATTGAGAATATTTTCGGAAAGTTGCCCCTTATTGGTGCCATTGGTTGAAGAAGGTTGGACCGAGGGGAAAATAACAGAGGAGGTGTTGGAAAGATATTTGAGGAGTCTGAAGGGGAAGGACATAGACACCTTAATATTGGGTTGTACCCACTATCCTTTGCTAGAAAATTTAATCAAGAAAACAGTAGGTGATAAAGTGCGTGTTATTAATCCGGCAAAAGCAATAATCAAAGATTTGAAAAAGTATCTAGAAGAAAATACAAAAATAGGGGAAAGGATTAAAAAAGGGTTTGATCATAAGTTTTATTTTTCTGATGAGCCGTATAATTTCGGAAAAATAAGCCGGCTCTGCTTCAATAAAAAAATAAAGCCCAAAATTATTGATCCGTTTAACAATTGATTCTATGTTTAAAAAGGAAAAACTATTTCCAAACAAAAGAGTTACTATTATGGGTCTTGGCCTGAACGGTGGTGGTGTCGGGGTCGCTAAATTTTTCTGCGAGCAAGGCGCGGAGGTTTTGGTCACGGATTTGAAAACGAGAAAGCAACTGGAGAAATCTTTAAAAAAGCTTAGGAGATTTAAGATTAGATATACTTTGGGGGAACACAAAGAGGAGGATTTTATTAACACAGACTTATTAATTAAAAACCCAGCAGTTCCACCTACTTCTAGATATCTGGAAGTTGCTAGACAAAATAATGTCCCGATAGAAACGGATATAAACCTGTTTTTCAAATTGTGCAAGGCGCCGATTATTGGAGTGACTGGCACTAAAGGAAAATCAACGACCGCTACGATTATTTATGAGATTTTAAGGCGTAAGAATAGGAATGTTATTTTGGCTGGGAACATCGGCGTTTCTCCTCTTGAGTTTTTGGGTAAAATAAATAACTGGACAAGAGTAATACTAGAGTTATCTAGCTTTGAATTAGACGATATTACAAAAAGTCCCCAGATAGCTGTCGTCACCGCAATCTATCCCGATCATCTAGATAGATATGACTCCTATGAGAAATACATAGAATCAAAGAAGTTGATTTTCAAATATCAAAATCCCAATGATTATTTGGTTTTGAACTACGAAAATCCCCAAACACGAGACCTTGCGCGAAGCGCCCAATCAAAAGTTTATTTTTTTTCCAATGAGTTCCATCTGCGAAGAGTGGGGGATAGGTGTGGTTGTTTTATAGAGGATGGGAGGGTTCTATTTGGGGCAGAAATTGATCCTATTTTTAATATGAAAGATTTCAAGTTGTTTGGGACGAATAATGTTTTAAATCTTATGGCAGCAGTCACCGTCGCGAAGGTATTAAATGTCCCAAATAATATTATAAGAAAAGCAGTCATAAAATTCGGAGGGATAGTGAATAGGCAGCAATTAATTGCTCAAAAGAGGGGAGTAAGATATGTTAATGACACAACCGCCACAATGCCCGATGCCGTAATCCATGCTCTACGAACCATGAAAGAGGAATTTCCACAGGCAGGCATTATTTTAATTGCGGGTGGGCAAGATAAAAAGTTGGAATACAAAGATTTGGTCAGCGAGATCGTCGCTAAAGTAAAGAAGATCATACTATTACCGGGGACAGCATCAGAAAAAATGAGAAAGGAATTGGCGGTAATTAAATCAACCATTGAGATAATTCCAGTGGAATCAATGCAAGAGGCCGTGAAGGCCGCTTCGGTACAGGCTCATAATGGCGATATAGTGTTGCTTTCTCCCGCAGCAGCAAGTTTTAATATCTTTAAAAACGAATTTGATAGGGGAGATCAATTTATTCAAGTTGTAAGGCGCTTAAAACAATGAAGATTAAGCATCTAGACTATTTTGTTGTGCTGATTGTCTCCTTGCTTTTGATCCTAGGGCTTTCTTTCCTTGCTACAATTTCCGCCCCAGCCTCCATGAATCGGTTTGGAACAACAAACCATTATTGGATTCATCAATTTATCTATGGAATTCTACCGGGGCTATTTCTTTGCCTGGTCGCTTTTATCGTGCCATTGAGTTTTACAAAAAAAATGGGACCGCTTTTAATGTTGGGAAATATTATTGCCCTAGTCCTAGTTTTTTTACCAGCGTTGGGTGTTAGTTTTTGGGGGGCGAGCCGTTGGTTAAGTATTGGCGGCATTTCTTTTCAGCCATCGGAGTTTATAAAAATATTTAGTATCATATATCTCGCAAGTTGGCTAAGAAATAGGCTTCAGCCAACCAACAGGATGCTCCCAACGGCAAACAGTTCTGGAAGAAGGGGGCTTACGAAGATTTTCATTCCATTCTGTGTTTTCTTGATGGTTATTGGATTAATTTTCTTTTTTCAAAAAGATGCTACCACATTATTTATTGTTGGAGCAACTTCAATTGCAATCTACTTTGCTTCCGGTGTTCCGAAGTGGCAAGTATTGCTGATAATTTTTATGACCATTTTGGTTTTTGCCCTATTGATTGTTCAGGAGCCGTATCGTTTTTCCAGAATAACAACAATGTTTAACCCCAACGACGACCCGCAGGGTAAGGGCTTCCAAATTACGCAAGCGCTAATTGCCGTAGGTTCGGGTGGGCTTGGGGGAAAAGGCTTGGGCATGTCTAGCCAAAAATTCGGATCCCTGCCACAATCAATGTCAGACTCTACCTTCGCTGTCTATGCGGAAGAGACGGGTTTTGTCGGGTGTTCAATACTGATTTCATTATTCCTAATGCTATTATGGGCTGGTTTCGCCATAGCCCGCCGGGCTGACGATAAGTTTTACCAACTGGTGGCGCTGGGGGTTACTTTCTGGATACTTTTCCAGGGATTTGTTAATATAAGTTCAATGATCGGGCTGTTTCCAATAAGCGGAGTGCCCCTGCCATTTATTAGTTATGGAGGGTCTCATCTTATTGCGGAATTGATTGGTATCGGTTTGCTATTAAATATTGCTAGACATTCTAAGGATTAATATTTTTTAAAATGCGTATATTATTTACTGGTGGGGGAACGGGTGGACATGTTTTCCCGCTGATCGCCATTATAAGAGAGATAAGAAAGCTTTATCCTAAACCAGATTTGGAGTTTTTCTATATGGGTCCGCAAGACGAATATGGTTCCATTCTATTAGCCCAAGAGGACGTAAAAATTAGAATAATTTCGGCTGGAAAAGTAAGGAACTATTTTTCTTTTCAAAATATAACAGACATTCTATTTAAAATTCCTTGGGGGATTATTCAATCCTTCTTTTTGCTGGCAAAAATTGAGCCACATTTAGTTTTTTCAAAGGGAGGATATGGGGCTCTACCAGTTCTTTTGTGTGCTAAGCTATTTGGTCTTCCAATTTTTATACACGAGTCGGACGTTGTTCCTGGACGAGTTAATAGAATTTCTAGTAAATGGGCGAGGAAGGTATATATCTCCTTTCCGAAAACAGAATATTTAGACCCAGCACTAACAACTCTAGTTGGAAATCCAATTAGAGCAGAGATTTTAGAAGGAACCGAACAACAAGCCAAAGATCTTTTTGATATTAGCCTAGAAAAACCAGTACTTTTTTTCTTTGGGGGCTCCCAGGGCGCTGAGTTTATTAATGATTTTGTCCTAAGTGCGTTAAATATTTTACTTGAGGAGTTTGAAGTAGTCCATATCTGTGGTAATGCCAATCTAAAACAAGTGCAATCAGAGGTCCAAGTAACAATAAAGAAAGAACTCGAACCGTACTACCATCTTTTCTCGTTTTTAGATGAAGAAAAGCTGAAGCATGTGTACAGGGTTTCAGATTTCATCATTTCAAGGGCAGGTGCTGGTACTATTTTTGAAATCGCCGCTATCGGCGCGCCAAGTATTTTGGTGCCACTACCCGGAGCAGCTGCAAACCACCAGGCCAAGAACGCCTATGCCTATGCGCAAACAGGGGCAGCTGTTGTTATAGAACAGGACAATCTTACGCAAAACTTTTTCTTAGAAAAAATACATTCTGTGTTCGCCCGACCATTAGACTTGGAGGAAATGAAAAATCAAGCCTTGAAATTTTCAAAACCTTTGGCCGCCAAAGTTATTGCCCGAGAGATATTAGAATATTTAATGGTAACTCCTAGCAAATAACCCTTATGGCAGTTTCAAAAAAAATTAAAGTAAGAACAAGGTTTGCTCCTTCACCAACGGGTTTTTTGCATATTGGCGGAGTAAGGACCGCGCTCTTTAACTACCTTTTTGCAAAGCAGAATAAAGGGACTTTTGTTTTAAGAATCGAGGATACAGATTTAGAAAGGTCTAAAAGAGAGTTTGAGGGTGGAATTTTCGAAAGTTTAAAGTGGTTGGGAATTAATTGGGATGAAGGGCCAGATATTGAGGGAAAATATGGACCCTACCGTCAAACTGAAAGAACAGAGATTTACAAAAAATATTTAGAACAGTTGCTAAAAGAGGGAAAGGCATATTATTGCTTCTGCTCTGCTGAGGAGCTAGAAGCCAAGCGTCAGGACCAGATGAGCAGGGGATCAGCCCCAAAATATGATAGGAAATGCTCCTCATTATCAGTTGAGGAGATAGAAGATAATTTAAAGAAAAATATCAGATGTGTTATTCGGTTAAGAACTCCGGAAAAAAAGATGCATTTTGAGGATGTAATCCGTGGAAAAATTGAGGTTGATTTGGGCACGATAGGGGACTTCGTTATCGCCAAGAACCTATCTACGCCATTGTTTTACCTAGCAGGGGCGATAGATGATCACGAAATGGCCATCACCCATGTAATAAGGGGGGAAGAACATATTTCTAATACACCAAAGCAAATACTGATACAGGAGGCCCTGGGGTTTAAAAAACCAATTTATGGGCACATACCCCTAATATTAGCTCCGGATAGAAGTAAGCTCTCGAAAAGGCATGGTGCTGTTTCAGCCATTGAATATAAAAATGCGGGATATCTGCCAGAGGCGATAATTAACTTCCTAGCATTTTTGGGGTGGAATCCTGGAACAGAAAAAGAATTTTTCTCTTTAGAGCAATTAGTTAAGGAATTTTCTCTAGAAAAAATCCAAAAAGGAGGGGCCATATTTGATCAGAAGAAATTAGATTTTCTAAACGGATTTTACTTAAGACAAAAACCCTTGAGCGCCTTAACTGAGATTTGTATCCCATATTTAGTTACGGGTGGTTTAATCGATTTTAATGGTTCGCAAGAAAAGGTGCTTAAAAGCTATCGTGTGATAGACACAGAAGAAAAAATGTCATTTGGGACGATAGAAAAGATAATTAGTTTATACCAAGAAAGGCTTAAGAGACTAGACGAGATTGTTCCGCTTGTAGATTTTTTCTTTAAGGGAAGGCTCAATTATCCGAAAGAGCTTTTGAAATGGCAGAAAACAACCGAAAAAGATTTGTCCGATGCTCTCGACAAATTAGAGGTTGTTTTGGGTGGTGTTGAAGATAAAAACTGGGATTTAAAAAATTTACAAAATGTTTTACTAATGGAATCTGAACAGATGCCGAATAAAGGATACCTACTATGGCCGTTAAGGGTGGCCTTAACCGGGAAAGAGTTTTCTGCAGGTCCATTTGAAATTGCCGAGATTTTAGGTAGGGGATTGACCCTTCAAAGAATCCGAGAAGCTAAAGAATTAATTAAATAATAATATGTTCGGAGCATTAAAATACGTTATTTTTATCATTCTTGTATTTTTAGTATTAGTTTTGGGACAACAACCGTTTTTCGAAAAACTCGGGAGAGATATGTGGCAGAAGATAGAGGGGTGGGGGATCGGCATTTGGAATCAGTGTGTAGATTTCTGGAATAAACATATTTTTAAATCAGTTACATCAGAAATAGAGAAAAGGCAGAATATAGCTAAGGAGGAAATAAAAGGGCAGGCGAAGGAAGCAACCCTTAACATCTGGCAGAAAACAAAGAATTATTTCTCCGGGATTTTTAATAGCATACTGGGCAGTAAGCCACCTGAGGTTACCCCATAAGCTGTTATTGATTGTGAATGAGGCGACTATTAGCAGTCGCTTTTTAGTTATTTAATATTGTGCGACATATGTTGACACAATAAGACAACAGTGATATAATATGTGCATCGTTAAAATTAAGATGTTTACTGGCCGATCTTCTTTTGAAAGGGAAGAATTATGAAGATGAGTAGGAAAGTAACGACCATCGCGTTCGTGATCGTGGTGGGGACTATCTGCGGTGTCGTCATGAGGAAGGCATCTCAGAAGACTGCTCAAGCGGAGAAGGCATTTGACCAGGACAACAAACCCGTGCGGGTCTTCGCCGAAGAGGCGAAGAGCAGCTTTCCGGGGCACCTGGACTTCACCGTTGTGGGACATTGGGGACATGATCGGGTGACTTTCGTCGACGAGGAATTCGACGGGACCCTGAATTATGTCATTGCCGAGATGACAGGTAAGTCCGTAGAGGTCATCAAGGCCAACACGGCCAACGTCGTCGAACGTGCTCCAGACGGCACGCCGATCAAATGGCAGGTCTGGAAGGACTGGGAGACGCGCTTTCAACAAGTGCGACGGAAAGCGGCTCTCGGGCCTCAGTACTAAGGGGGTTCTATCTATCGGAACCTCGGGGCGGTCAGCAATGGCCGCCCTTTCCGTTTAATTAAATGGTAATATATTGATATTGTGCGACAAATAAAGGGTCCCACAGCGTGGTTAAACCGATCCCTAATACCCTCAAACCAGCCAAAAGGCTGTTTTTAGTCCCTTTTGGAAATACTGACATAATTCGTTAGGGGAGTGGTTATGAAGAGTGGGCAAGGATGCAGGGAAAATAAGAAATATTTTAAATAAATATTTTATATTCTATAGGGGATTATAATAAAAATATTTTTAATAATATATCCATAATAAAAGAAAGGAAGAATGTGGGCTGGCCCGTATCGCCCGGAGAAGTCTCTTGACACCACATTTAAGAGGTTTATTATTAATATAGTAATATGAGTATAATAACTCTTACACTCAGTTTATATACATGAACCAATCTAATAAGACGATTATAGAGAGCCTTCCAAACTTTATCGCCTATTGTCGTGCAGTGGGTCTTTCTAGCGCAACACAAGAAAATTATAAAAGATTTTTAGAAAAATTTTTAGTTTGGTTGAAGCAAAATAATTTAGAAGATTTAAAACCTCACGAATTAAATGAAAAACACATCGCAGATTATAAGAATTACTTACTATCCCCTACTCTTAACCATAACACGGGCAAATTTCTTAAGCCGAACACCCAGCACTACTATTTGATCGTTTTGAGGGCCCTTTTGGGCTATTTTGGGGTCCAGGGGATAGTTTCCCTCGTTCCTAGTAAAATAACCCTTCCTAGGGTCAATAAATGCCCCAAAAGCGACCTGTATTTAGATGGTAAGGGTATCCAGTCGCTCTTAGGTGCCCCAGATTCCAGCAATATAATTGGGTTAAGAGATAGGGCCATTTTAAACGTAATAATTTCAACTGGCTTTAAGGTTCGTCGAATATGTGGTCTAAATAAGGGCTGTCTGCATGAACTACCCGAAAATATATATTCCCCTATCAACGAGTATCTCGAAAAGAGATCTGACAGCTTGGCACCGTATCATTATTTAAGGTTTGGTATAATTTAATGACAATGAGAAATTGTGTTTTTCTTTTAATCCCAAATAACAACATCATTATTAAACTCGAAACATAATATATGAAAATATTTCTACCCCAGCTCGATGATTATTTGCTCAACTTAAGGGCAAACAATTATTCCGACGAAACTATTTATAATTATGAGAGAGACTTAGGGGTTTTTGAGGATTTTTTAAATGATGCAAGCATTGAATTCGCGAAAGCCGATAAAAAAACGATTTTAAATTATAAGGCATATCTTATCTCGCAGGATAGGCAAACGGCGGGGAAAGAAAAAGCAATGAAAAAATTAAACACTTTTTCAATAAATAGAATGCTATCTGCGCTTAGGTCATATCTAAAGTTTCTGATTAAAATGGATTACAATTCGCCAATTGCCCCAACTAGCATCGAACTGGTAAAAACTACCAAAAAGCATCCCCGGATTTCCGAACTTGTTGAAATTATTACTCTTATCGAGTCGCCTAGTAGGTTTGAAAAAAATAAAACGGTGGCTGTCCGTAACCGAGCCATGTTGGAAATTCTGTTTTCTACGGGAATGCGTATCTCAGAGTTATTAAATTTAAGAAAAGAACAGATTGACAAAAGCGGGAGAGTTTTTATTCGCGGTAAGGGCAGAAAGGAAAGATTCGCCTACCTTACTAAGAGGGCCGAGCGACACATAAAGGATTATCTTGAAATAAGGGGTTTAGATGAGTCGCAGTATTTATTTGTGCCCAATAGGGGGAAAAATATGGCGAGTAAAGATCATCATATATCCGCAAATTATTTACAAGAAAGAGTAAAAAAATACCGAGAATTGCTGGGAATTAATCTCCCCCTATCCTGCCATTCAATCCGCCATGCTTTTGCCACCTATTTAGCCGAAAGCGGTGCAAATCCAGCTGCTATACAGATCCTGCTTGGCCACGAATCGTTGGAGACTACAACTAGATATGTTCATGCATCTGATCGTTATGCTGAAAAATCCTTAAGAAAGTACCATCCTCTAAAGGAGTGATTGTGGTATAATATAAGTGTCGCACAATATAAGATAAGCAACATATTCATAAATACTATGGTAAAAAAAGAAACTATTAATGTGAAAAATGTTATTAATTCAGACGGATGCTTCGATCTTCAGTTTAGACAGGATGTTAAGCGCAATAGATTAAACTCTCCCATTTACCACCGATGGAAGGCGCAATTTGTAATAATTAATAGCCCAGATATTCTAGAAAAAGTGAAAAGTATTTTTGGCTGTGGAAATATTCATTTAATAAAAAGTAAGGCGAGATATTCAGTCCAAAACATCGGCGAGTTAAAAGACGCTGTAATTCCATATTTCAATTCTAATAAATTAGTGGGTAATAAAAAGAAGGATTTTGATCTTTGGGCCGAAGGAGTAGAAATTATTTTTAGAAACAAAGGCAAGATTTTTTCGGACTGGGGGAAAGGCGACTTCCGAAAATTGATAGATATCCAAAAAGTCTCAATTAAATTTAAAAATAAACCGAGAAACTCTAAATGGATTAAGGCGGCACAGGATCTAGCGGGAACGCTATAAAAAAAGAAACCTCGCGTGGTGCGTGGTTTTTCTTTATAAATTTAGTTAACGCGGCTGTGGCCGCGATAGAAAAATGCGGAGTTGCTCTATATCAGCTCTGTACTTATTATCGGGGTCTTTCCGGACCGCCCTATCGTCGACTAAACGTTTTAGTAGAGTTCTTGCCACTTTATTCGTTTTTTCATCGCCCAGTTTTTCAGCGAGTATTGTGACCAATTCAGTCTCTGTGACTCCAAGGGGCCTTTCCCAAATTTCGATAAAGACCGATTGGCGATTCAGTCTTCCTGGTTTTGCATTGAATGCTTTCAGCGCTAGTTCTTCAAATTCAAACCCGTTTGTGCGGAGAATGTCGGTTATCTCATCGTGGGCCGGGTCGCCTGGAGTATCTGCTAGGATCAGGAATGGCTGATCCTCACATAAACTGCTGACGTTGCTCTCCAAAATCTCGATAACAACCTGGAAAATCCATCTTCTTCCAAAAAACAGGTTTGGATCACTAAACAGTTGATGACGTAAAGCCTTGGCACTGACAGAATTCATTCCGCAGATGGTGATTCTTGGCATCCGCATATCTCCTTCCTGTGTCGCCTGATTATTAATGGCCTTGTTTGCGCGACTGTTTGGGTCTCGTAGCAGACATTGGCGGACCTTTTGGCAGGCCCTGTAATTTCGTGATAGTTGTTTCGATAACTTTCTTTAACGCTTGGCTAGCCTCTGAAACAAGAGAGGCCACTAATTCGCTCAAGTTTCTTAGCGTGTGTGGCCCGATTTGCTCTTGCGTTTTGACATTCTCGGATAGCTCTTCACAAACCTTTTCAATAAATGTCGTGGTTTTTTCGGGGTTATCATCGAATACATCTTGAAGAGTTAATCCGAATATGAAAAGGAAGTGTCGGAATCCATTAGTAGTCATTGGGTCGATGGTTTTTTTCAAAATTGAGATAAGCGAAGATTCCGTTAGAGTTATAGGTTCACCCGTTGAAAGTGAGGCGATAAGAACCCAGGTTTTTCCTGCGTTGGCAAGGATACTCGGGTATACATGCCCGTTGACATGTACTTGTATTATCTTGCCTGGGCCAATAAAAACCGATCTTGCGACGGTTGGTTCTGGCATGGGAGTTTCTCCTGTCAAAGGACCGGACCTACTATATTCTACAATAATACTACATTAAGTCAATCTAAAGTAAAAAGTCAGATTCCATCTTTGCTCTCTTCGGGAGCATCCAAGGAATAGTAAATCCAACTAAATATACAAGGGTGACCGCAATTTTAGAAAATATTATTTTTTTTATGAAAAATCTTTTTGTTTTTCTCCTATAGCTATTAAAATTCGGAAAATTTTCTATTAGAATATCTGCTGCTCTAAATCCCCATACCACTCCCCCACCCGACCATGGCTTAGTTAATCCTGCGGCATCACCGCAAAGTGTTATTTTGTTATTATCTGGAATAATTAATCCTTGCGGGACCAATTTTGCCTTAATATTGTTTACTAAAATGTTTTTTTCTTTTACAAAATCAACGAATGTCCTGTGGGCTGTATTTATATCGGTTATTACGCCATATTCCAACTTATCGCCCCGAGGAATTTTCCATAGGAAGCCATTTTTACATGGCCACGCTTCAACAAAGTTTTCTTGAGTAGTTTCCGAAGTCTGTAAGGGCACAAATCCTTGTATCCCTAGTCGTAAACTAGGCTCCTTACCCCCTAGTTGCTTCCTTGTGACAGACTCAGCGCCGTCACAGCCAATTACCCGGTCAAAATCCGTGGGTATATTTGAAACCTTATTCCCCAGGACAATCTTTACGCCAACTTTACGGCATAAATCGCTTAAAAGATGATCAAGTTTCGAGTGATCCATTACCAAAAACTGTTTAGAAAAGGACACCTCTATCGATTTTCTGGGAAAGTTTATCAAAACAGAATTTATCCGATTTTGGATAAGGGGTTCTGATTCGGGTACAAAGGCTAAGATTCTCTCGGAGAATAGGCCGGAACATATTTTATTCCCAATGGAATCGTTTTTTTCAAAAACAGTCACTTCGTGACCTTTTTTTGCTAATTTGTGGGCGATGTATAGCCCAGAGGTGCCGGCGCCAATAATTGCTACTTTCATTTATTCTGATTATCAATAAATTGAATTGGTTGGGTTGGTCGATATTTTGCTGTTATATATCCCATTGAGAATGCGAGCAACATAAGCAAAAAGACGATAATCCCCAGGGTAGCGTCTTTCCTGTGTTTATTGACAATCTCCGTAAATTTAGCTAACATGTACATTATATATTAATACTTATCTGATAATACCATGTCAACATCTAAATCGTCGGGTTCGTCTAGGTTGGGCAGAGATTCTAATTCTCAAAGATTGGGAATTAAGTCCTATGCCGGGGAAATAGTTAAAAAAGGAGAAATTATTGTCCGACAACGTGGGGCAAAATTTACTGTTGGTAAAAATGTAAAGCGAGCGGGAGACGATACAATCTACGCCATGAAAGATGGCATAATTAGTTTTACTAAGAAAACAAAAAAGAATTTCAACGGCTCTACAAAAGTAGTGAGCGTTGTAAACGTAAAGTAACTATTTTTTTAAGCTCGCCTTAATAAATTCCCTGAATAAAGGATGTGGGGATAGTGGGCGAGATTTAAATTCTGGATGGAATTGAGTAGCTACGAAAAAAGGATGATTCGGTAGCTCTATTATTTCTACTAAATCTTTTTGAGGATTGACCCCAGCTAGGGTCATTCCTTTTTTTTCTAATATTTCTCGATAATCATTGTTCAATTCATAGCGGTGTCTGTGACGTTCGGATATATTTGCAGAACCGTAGGCTTTGAAGCTTTTTGTTTTAGGGCTAAGTTTACAATCATAGGCGCCCAATCTCATCGTCGCACCATACTTCCTCTCCTTTAGCAGAACCTTTTGTTCTGGCATTATATCTATTACAGGATTTTTGGCGTTTTTATCAAATTCTCTTGATGTTGCGTCTTTAATCCCAACAACGTTTCTCGCAAATTCAATTACGGCAAGCTGAAGGCCAAGACATAATCCTAGAAATGGGATTTTATTTTTACGACAAAATTCAATTGCCTTTATTTTCCCCTCCACTCCCCTATTGCCAAATCCTCCTGGCACGATTATCCCGTCAGACTTTTTTAATTCCTTCAATAATTCCGGATTTTTTTCTAATTCTTCCGAATTTACCCATTTAATAATGGGTTTTCTGTTATTAGCCCAGGCGGCATGTTTTATAGCCTCAATGACCGAGATGTACGAGTCGGATAATGTAAAATCACCTGTGTTAAAATATTTTCCGACTATGCTTATCTTCACTTCATTTTTAAGATTTTTGATTTTTTTCGATAATTTTCTCCAATCTACCATATCCTTCTTTTTAACCTTCATTCCAAATTTACGAAGTATTTTCTCGGCCAGTTTTTCATTGTCAAAATTTACAGGAACATCGTAGATGGAATCGATGTCGGGAGCTGAAATAATGCACTCCTCTTCAATATTACAAAATAGGGATAGTTTTTCTTTGCGCCTTTGATCAACTGGGACCGCACTACGACAAAGTAGAAAATCTGGTTGGATCCCGGTAGCATTTAATGATCTAGTGGCATACTGCGTTGGTTTAGTTTTCATCTCGCCAATCTTGTTAGGAATTGGAAGATAGCTCACTAAGAAGAAAAGTACATTTTTAGGTTCCTGAATGCGCAACATTCTAGCTGCTTCAATAAACAGTATGTTTTGGTATTCCCCAACGGTTCCTCCGATCTCAATTAATATAAAGTCGGCTTTGGTGGTTTTTGCGGCCAGTTTTATTCTCCTAATAACTTCTAGCGGAATATCTGGAACTACTTCAACATCTTCGCCATTGTATTCCATATTCCTTTCCTTTTGAATTACATGGAGATACACTCGGCCAGTTGTTATATAGTTTGTATCATAAATATTGATATTCAGGAATCTCTCGTAATTTCCAAGGTCCTGGTCGCACTCAGTTCCATCTTCGGTAACAAAAACCTCCCCATGTTCGGTTGGCCGTATGGTTCCAGCGTCGACGTTGATATAGGGGTCGATTTTCATCGCTGTGACTGAATACCCCTTGCTTTGTAGTACTTTTCCGATTGAGGCAGTGGCTATGCCCTTACCAACTCCACTCATTACTCCGCCAGCTACGAATATGAATCTTTGCATGTTTAGAAAAAAGCCACATTGGCTTTAAAGTGGCTTCGAAGTTTATTATTCTTTTTCTCCTGTTACGACTACTGCGATCTCTGATTCTAGGTTGTGATCAAGGCTTAGCTTGACCTTGAACTCCCCGACTTCCTTGATCGGTTTATCTAATTTGATCTGGTTTTTCCTTACCTCGAATCCAGCTTCTTTGAGTTTTTCTGCTATCTTGGTGACAGTCACGGATTCAAACAACTGACCATCGTCTCCTGTTTTTACAGAAATATTAATTTCGGCGCTTTCAAGCTTAGAGGCAAGTTCCTGGGTCTTTTTTAGATCTTCTACGGCAGCAACTTCAAGCGATTTTGTTTGTTTTGTTAACCAATTCATGTTTTCTTTATTAGCTTGTTTCACAAGGTTTTTTGGAAATAAAAAATTTCTTGCATAGCCATCCTTTACTTCTTTGATTTCATATTTTTTTCCTAAACTTGGGACGTCCTTTGTGAGAATTACTTTCATGTTTTTATTTTTCTTTTTGTATGCCCTATATTCTACTGCATTGTTTTTAATAATTCAATAGCCCTTTTTAGTTGTGGATCTAGGCCCTGCTCAAAGTCTGCATCCGTTAATTTAACTTCAACATCTGGATCCAGTCCTTTCTCAGAAATTGAGGTTCCCTTGGGTGTTAGCCACTTTGCGATCGTTATTTTTAGAAAAGATCCATCGGTCATATTAACCCCCTCTTGGACAGACCCTTTTCCGAACGATTTCTCGCCGATCAGCTTAGTCCCATTGTTATCCTGTAGGGCTCCTGCCAATATTTCTGAGGCGGAGGCGGATCCTTGGTTGATTAAAATTACGGTTGGGTAGCTTAAAAACTTAGCGTTCCCTTCTGATTTATATATTGTTTGTGGTTTTTGCGTTCCGAAGTCTTCGATGACAACAGTTTTGCCATGCTCTATAAACCAACCGGCGATGTTTTGGGCTATTTCAAGATATCCTCCGGGGTTATTTCTTAAATCAATGATTATTTTCTTCGCGGGGCTATTCAATATCTCAAGGGCGGCTTTATTGAAATCTGAATTCAGATTTTGGCTAAATTGGAATAATTTTATATCTGCGATGTCTCCCTCCAGTAATTCCCATTTTAGTGATGGAATTTTTATTGTATCTCTGGTGATCGAAAAATCTTTTGTTCCCGTCCAGCCAGCCCTATATATTGTTAAAACCACCTTGGTGCCACTATTTCCTCTAATTAGAGTTACAGCCTCGTCGTCTGTCATGGCGGCAGTATCCTTCCCATCTATTTTCACGATAACATCTCCGGCTCTTAGGCCAGCCCTTTGGGCAGGAGTATTTTCAAGGGGTGATACGACTGTAAGTTGCGCTTTTTTTATCGCGATCTCTATCCCTATCCCTCCAAAGTACCCGGCTAACTCATCTGTAAATTTCTTTGCCTCTGTTGGATTAAAGAATGTTGTATAGGGATCGCCCAAGCTTTTTGCCATCCCAGAAATGGCGCCATACAAAACTGCCTCGTTAGTTATTTTAGACGAATCAACAAATTTAGATTTGAGTTGGTTATATGCATCCCAGAATAACGAGAAATTAACATCCGTTGGCTGACAGGTGTCACAAACCTTTAATAATTGCCCAAGGAAGATTCCACTACTAAAAACTCCGGCAAATGCCAAAATTAACAAGACAGAAATTAGAGGTTTTTTTAAATTGGGCATCATATTTTTCTAATTATCTCATAAAACAAATTTCGGGTCAAACATCGGCCCTATTTAATAACAGAAATTGTTTTACGAACTTTTTTCCCCTTCTTCGTTCCCACTTTTTTCGTCTTCGTCCTCTTCTTCGCTATCTGTGGCTTTTTCTTTATCATCGTCCTTCAAAAACCCGCCAGCTTGTAGGGTCCAAAGATCTTTATACAAACTACCATCTCTCATTAATAACTCGCTGTGGCTCCCTTCCTCTATTATTTTCCCCCCATCAATGACGATAATCCTGTCCATTTTTTGAATGGTGGAAAGTCTATGGGCTATAACAATGGTCGTTCTGTCGGCCATTAAATTATTAAGAGCATCCTGTATAAGTGATTCAGAATATGAATCAAGGCTCGATGTCGCCTCATCTAAAACCAGAATTGGCGCATTTTTCAATATCGCCCTTGCGATGGCAACCCTCTGACGTTCCCCTCCTGATAGTTTAATTCCACGCTCCCCTACGAAATTGTTAGCATATTTATCGAAGAAATCGTTGCAATTGGCCAACCTTACGGCATCTTTAATCTCTTGCTCGGTCGCATCGCGCTTGCTGTAAGCAATATTTTGAGTTAAGCTTCGATGAAAAAGAATCGGATCTTGGGGGACCAAAGAGATATTATTCCTTAAGCTCTCTTGGGTCACCTCGGAGATATCCTGTCCATCAATTAGAATATTCCCCGACGTTGGAGAGTGCTGTCTTAGAAGTAATTTTACTATTGTTGTCTTACCAGCGCCCGATGGACCAATCAGCGCCACTTTTTCCCCCGGATTAATAGTTAAATTAATATTTTCTAAAACCTTTTTTTCCTCACTAAAGCTGAAATTTAAATTTCTAAACTCGATCCCTCCTTTTTTCACAGAAAGATCACGGGCATTCGGTTTATCTTTTATCTCGTATGGCAATAGCATTATCTCAACCATTTCTTTTGCGTCGGCATATGCCTGATACGTGTTTTTAATGACTCTGGTAAATCCCCAAAGCTGATCAATTAAACCAATTATATATACCTGTAGCAAAACGAAAACTCCGATTGTTATAATCCCCTGCTCCCAATATTTTACGGCAAAGTAAAATAGGAGGAATTGTATGGCAAACCCTAAAAACGATTGACCTGCTTCAACTATTGCGTCTAGGTTCCAGCTGAGCTTCGTCATTTTAGCCTGCTCGGCGGTTACTTGCTTGTAGCCGTCAGATTCGAATTTGTATCCTCCAAACAATTGGACTGCGTTTTGATTAGTTATCGTATCTGCTAGATAGGCCGTTGTCTTAGAATCAATTTCGGCGATCAAAATATCATATTTTAATTTCCATTGGGAAAAAATGATATTGAATAGTAGAAATACTAATATCCAAACAAGAATTATTAAGGCAATCCACTTGTTTATAAAAAAGACGATTATGACCACTGAGACAATCCTCACAGACAATGGCAATATGTCCCAGACCAATCTGTCGCTTAAAGTTTCGAAGGCGCGGGCAAAACGGTTCACACGCTGGACAAGAGAACCAGTAAAATTATTACTAAAGAAACTATAGGAGTGCTCCATTAAGCAACCGTAGGCGCGTTGTTTCAAGCGAGCGATGGTGCCCGTTTGATAAGAATTATTGGCGATAGTAACTATGCGGTAAAATAGCCAGACCAATCCATTTAGAAGCGCTACCTGTATGATTATTATTAGTAATTTCTGGGTTATTAGCGATTTATCTCCATCAACCGAGATGACATCGAAGAATTGCTTATACAAAAGCGGAGAAATGATTGTTGTAACGTTGGCTAAAACAATAAAAAACGCGACAACAAATAACCCCCATCTCTGCGGTTGTATCCCTTCCCAAAAAGCAGCTAAAACATTTTTTATTTTAACTTTTGGGTAAGCAATGTTTTTAATTTTTTCTGTTGGCATTTTAGCACTTAAATATTATTAATATATTTTAGTTTATCATATATCGGAAAAATATGAACCACCGCGGGAGAGGTTCGGCTTTAAAAATTTGGGGAGACCTAGGCGGTGATTTCAGATTTTTAGATTGGGCAGAATCTATACTAGTCCGAAATTAGTTCTGTCGCGGCGAATGGGTTGAGAAATATATAAAAAAAGAACCCGTCTGTAAGAGCACGGGTCCTTGCATTGTTCAATCGTTGACGAAGTCGAAATTCACGCCGTCCGAGGCTTGGGTGCCAAGGCGTTCCGCAAAACGTATAGCCATCGCCCGGAGAAACCTCCGAGGATGCCACCGATAGCTACAACATACACGGGAGTGAGCCCGTTAAGGTAGCAGATGGTGCCGGTAATGGTGCCGAGTAACCCGCCACACATTGCTGCCAGGCGCTCGGTCGATGCCAGGGCCAAAATGATTGTGATTGTGACATCAATTGCCAACATCAAAACCATGATGGCCAAGGCTATTGGCATTGCAGGCGGAATCGCCAACATAATCAGCGACAGAAAAACCATCCTTCTGGTCTTCCACATCTTTATCATCCACACATCAACCGGGCCATCGTCTCCTCGAAACGCAACACGCAGACGCATAATGAGCGGCAACCACCACGACGTTTTCGGTCCCCAACCGTTGTTGTCCGCAAGAAACAGAACCACAAAGAGAGTCGCGGAGACGACGGTGCATAGAAGGGTGGATAACAGCGGCATCAGGCAATAGGTCACAAAAACTCCGACATCCTTCGCCGCCGGTGTGTCGCCGGGCGTTATGAGCTTGACCAACCAGCCAAGCGTCAGACCCGCTGAGACGATCAGAAGTGTCGCCAGAAAAACAACAACCAGCACACTTTTGATTCGCCGTGCAGAGTTTTTCGCTACCCGGGTCAGGCTTATCCGGATGGAATGGCTGGCTGCACCGGACGCAACGGCGGTGAGTGTTTGTGAGATGTCACGACCGAACCGTGCGCCGACGAGGCGCAAGATACTGCCGACCTCCATGGGCCGATAGCTGATGACCGATATCCCGGCGCACGAGATGCCCGAGAGTATCAGTGTTGCCAGTGGCGAAAAACCATACTCCGAAATCAGCGCCATAGCGATTACTACGCCGATAGCGCCGCCAATTGCTCCCGCAACCGTGATCTCATTCAACATCTTCTTGTTTTGCATGGTGTTCTCCTTGTCTTGCGTTGAAACAATGCTTGTATGCCGAGGACAATCCTCGACAAAATGGTGCAAAGGGCTATTTTGATACTACATAATTAAATGAATTATGTCAAGTATAAGCGAAACTAAAAAACCACCTCAATTTAAAGGTGATTTTTCGTTGTGGACCCACGGGGAATCGAACCCCGCCCTGATCAATGCCATTGATCCGTAATACCGATTTACTATGGGCCCAGTTACTAATAACATTCATTCTACTTATTTTCTCAATAAATTCAACAAAAAAGAGTAAGGTTGTCCCCTACTCCTCATCTGCAAGCTTAAGAAGTGCCTGTTCGATCTTTTCAATTATTTCTTCACCCTTACCCATGCGCAAGCTTTTGGGAAATTCCATCAGCTCGCCGATCCTTATCGTAATTTTTCCCTTCGGGTTAATACCTCCGAAAAGTTTTGTTGAATGATTCAGCAGAACCGTATCGGTTCCGTCTATCCAGATCGGGAGAACTTTTACATTGGTTCGCGCAACCAATCGTCCAACGCCACGTTTTAGTTCTCGCATCTTTTTCCCAGACTTACTGTGAAGGAAGGTTTTTCCCCTGAATGTTCTGCCACCTTCGGCAAAGAGTATGACTATCTTTTTTTCCTCAATTGCTTTTCTAATTAGATAAAGGCTCTTGCCTTCACTAATCAGGCTTGTTCTATCAATCGGCACACAAATTGGTCTGGCCCATGCCCAGTACCATCTTTTGTAAAAATTGTGTAAATCAGGAGTATTCATTGGGGCAAACCACCAAGGGTTTACCATATATTCATGGAAAAACAGGGCTGGGAGCATTACGGTTTCGAGCATTGATGGATGGTTTGAGATTACAAGTATCTCCCGCTCCCAGTGGGGAAATCTTTCCCAGTGTAAAACCTTAATTCGACCGATAAGACGGAGAATAAAGAAAAATATTCCAAACATAGCACCTATGGGAGTTGTGATAAAAACATAGACAAAAAAATCTGCTATTTTTTTCACGAGGAACTCCTTTTGTCAAAGATGCTATCATTTTACATATTTTACGGCAATTTTCAATAGCTTATATGTACCATTGACTTAAAGTGAAATTTTGCCTATAATTATCCCTAACAGTCGGGGAAAGGGTTTCCCCGCATATCGCCCATTTTTTGGGCAAACGCGAAGGAGCATAGCGTTATGCAGTTAGAATTGTTGGAGCCAACAAAGGTTGAGGTATATGGAACGGGCAAGAGCGTTGACGTCGCGCCCGGGGTGCACGAAGTGGTGGAAGAAAACCATCGCGGCAGCCCCTGGTGGTTCCTTCAGGGAACGACACATGGCCTTCCCGTAGCGGTTTGGAATCTCCTCATTGGCGTACGCCGCGCCAAAATCGTCGATAGCGACGCATTGGTTGCACATTAACACGACAATATCGCCCCGGCGAATTAAAAAAGACCACAACCCAGTGGTCTTTTCTCTTGCATTGTGAATTATTGTTTCTTTTTATCGGCTATAAACCAATTATATGCTCCGTATGTCCAAGTTATCGTGTAGACAATAGACAAAGCCACGACTCCCCATTGTTTGTTTATAATAGAGGTAGCAAACCAAAATGGTTCGGAGGCTAGTCCTAACACAAAGCCCCATTTATTTTTTCGCGCAACAAGAAACGCGGCCGACAAACCAAAGCCAATTATGCCGATTTGCGATATGAGATCTAGTGTTAACATGTTGTGCCCCCGCCGCGACTCGAACGCGGAACTTTTTCCTTAAAAGGGAACTACTCTACCATTGAGTTACGGGGGCATGAGCCACAATAAATGTGGCTATAATCCTTCTTTTTTTAATTCTTCTAAAAGTTCTCTCTGCTTTCTGCTAATTTTTTGTGGCACCTTAACGGTGATTTCGACATACATATCTCCGGTACCATTCCCATTGAAATGTGGAATACCTTTTCCAGAAATTCTGAAAACCTTTCCTGATTCTATTCCTGCGGGTATTGTTAGTACAATCTTTGTTCTGGCCAATGTTTGGACATCTATTTGTCCCCCCAGAATAGCTTGGGTGATATTTATCTGGGCATTCGTATAAAGATCGTCTCCCTTCCTCTCAAATTCCCGATTTGGGATAATTGAGATTCTAACATACAAATCCCCTGCTTTACCACCCCTCCTGCCAGCGTTTCCTTTATTGGTAACCTTAAGTACTTGTCCCGCATCTATCCCAGCCGGGATAATCACTTCAATATCTTCCTCTTCTTTTATCCTTCCTTCTCCCTTGCAAACATTACAGGGTCTTTCAGGCCTTTGACCCTCTCCTCCGCATTCAGGACAAACTGCTGTTTGGGTAAATGATCCCAATATTGTCCGTCTAATCTGTTGGACTTGTCCCAATCCCCTACAAGAAACGCATTCATTGATTTTTGTTCCCGGCTCAGCTCCGACTCCTCCACAGCGGGAACAAATAATTTGCTTCTTTAAAGAAAACACTTTTCGTATTTCATTTAGTGTTTCTTCCAAGGGAATCTCCATCTCTATCTTTATATCGCTCCCCCTTTTAACATCTTTCGTTGTTCGCCCGCCTCTTCGTTGGCTTCCGCCGAAGAAGTCTCCAAATATATCTCCCAAATCTCCTAAATCAAATTCTACATTACCGCCTTGCTGTGATCGGCTGTTTGCCCAAAACCAATTGGGATCAAACCCTTGTCCGCCACCTGGCATACCACCTTCAAATACTTGTCCATATTGATCATACTGGGCTCTTTTTTCCTGGTTAGAAAGTATCTGGTAGGCTTCATTGATCTCTTTAAACTTCTTTTCATCGCCGCCTTTATTGGGGTGGTGCTTGTGCGCCAATCTATGGAAAGCTTTTTTTACTTCCTCTTGGGACGCACCCTTGGTGATTCCTAATATTCCGTAATAATCCTTTGCCATTAATTTGGTTAAAAATTATTTCTTTTCCTTAAACTCTCCTTCCTCGGCATTCTCGGGTCCCTTTTTCTCCTCTGTGTTTTCTGGATTGGCTTGAGGTTGAGGCTGGGATTTATACAGATCAGTTCCGATTTGTTGCATTGTCTGGGATAAATCCTGAGTTTTTGTTTTTATTTCTTCGATATTATCACTATCTTTTACTTTTTTCAATGCATCCATTTTATCCTCAGCTTCTTTCTTTTTATCGGCTGGGACTTTTTCTCCCGCATCCTTTAATGTTTTCTCCGAGGAATACATTAAGGTTTCTGCTAGGTTTTTGACTTCGATTAATTCTTTTTTCTTCTTGTCCTCCTCTGCATGAAGATCGGCTTCCTTTTTCATTTTTTCTATCTCTTCTTTGGACATTCCGATGGAACTCTCAATTCTAATTGATTGAGATTTCCCGGTTGCCTTATCCTTGGCCGAAACATTCAAAATACCGTTTGAGTCAATATCAAAGGTAACCTCAACTTGCGGAGTTCCTCTTGGTGCAGACGGGATGCCATCTAAGATAAACCTACCCAGTGTTTTATTATCCTGTGCCATTGGTCTTTCGCCTTGAAGTACATGAACCTCAACAGATGTTTGTCCATCAGCTGCAGTTGAGAAGATTTGGGTTTTAGAAGCTGGATAGATTGTGTTTTTAGCAATTAAAACTGTATCTACTCCTCCAAGCGTCTCAATACCAAAGGACAATGGAGTTGCATCAAGCAACAATACTTCTTTTGTCTCGCCACTCATTATCGCCCCTTGAACCGCCGCACCGATTGCCACAACTTCATCTGGATTAATTGATTTGTTCGGTTCTTTGCCAAAATACTTTCTTACGGCTTCTTGAATTGCTGGCATTCTTGTTTGACCACCAACTAAAACAACTTCCTCAATATCTTTCGCAGACAGTTTAGCATCCTTTAGGGCTTGATCAACTAACTGTATAGATTTATCTATATAGTCTTTTACAAGGTTTTCTAATTGTGATCGGGTCATTTTGTAGTATAGGTGTTTTGGTCCATTGGCATCCGAGGTAACAAATGGAAGATTGATTTCTGTTTCCATGGCAGTAGATAACTCAATCTTGGCCTTTTCGGCAGCCTCTTTTATCCTTTGAAGAGCAAGCATATCCTTTGATAAATCAATTCCCTCGTTTTTTTTGAATTCGCTAATAATCCAACCCATTATTCTTTGGTCAAGGTCGTCACCACCTAAATGGGTATCTCCTCCGACTCCGACTACTTCAACGGTGTCCGGGTCTTTTCTAATATCAAGGATGGAAACATCAAAGGTCCCTCCACCAAAATCGTAAACCAAGATTTGCTGCCCTTTATTTTTAGTTAACCCATAGGCCAGAGCAGCTGCAGTGGGTTCATTTAAAATCATTTTCACATTAAAACCGGCAACCTCGCCAGCCACCTTGGTGGCCTTTCTCTGAGAGTCGTCGAAATATGCAGGACAAGTAATAACTGCGTCTGTAATCTTCTCTCCTAACTTTTCCTCGGCGTCCTGTTTTAGTTTCTGTAATATCATTGCAGAAATTTCTGGTGGTTTCACCCAATTTTCACCCAGTTTAGCTTCTACTCCCCCATCCGATGCCTCCCTTATTTCGTAGGGCAATAGTTTTTTATCTTTTTGTACTTCTGCGTCCGAATATCTTCTTCCCATCAACCTTTTTATAGAATAAATGGTATTCTTTGGGTTTGTTATTTGTTGACGTCTAGCTAAAACACCGACTAACCTTTCGCCGGTCTTTGTTATGCTAACAATGGAAGGGGTTGTTCTAATCCCCTCTTTGTTCTCTAATATCTTTGCAGCGCCTTGTTCATTTACAGCTACTGCAGAAAACGTTGTGCCTAGATCAATGCCTATTATTTTGCTCATTTTTTTATTATTAATTTATATTATTTTATTACTTTTACTTTTGCTGGGCGCAACACCTTGCCCTCCATTAAATATCCTCGTTGGACTTCTTCTGTTATAATCCCCGACTCTTTGCCCTCTTCGGGGGTTTCCTGAACTACCTCGTGAAAATTGGGGTTGAACTTCTCCCCCACTGCTTTAATTTCCTCTATTCCTTGCGCCTTTAGAAAATCCTTTAACTGCAGATTTATTAGCAATAATCCTTTAATGTTATTATCCTTCTTCAACTCTTCTGGAATATTCTTTTCTGCCAGTAGGAAGTTATCTAGTATCGGCAACATCTTTAACACTAGCTCTTCATTGGCATATTTGATTAAAGCTGTCATTCTTTCCATCTCCTCCTTTTTATAATTAAGGAAATCTGCCCTTTCTCTTTTCCATCCGTTTAGGTATTCTTCCTTCTGTTTTTCTAGTTCTACCAATTTGTCATGGGGGCTATCAGTTTTTGGAACCTCGTCTTTGGTTGCCTCTGTTTCTGTGTTTTCCTGGGTAATTGGCTCTTTTGGTTTGTCGTCTTTTTTATGAAACATATTATTCTAGAAATTTAATTAATGATTGCATTAACCCGATATTTTTCCCGTATTCCATTCTTGATGGTCCGAAAATTACCACAATCCCCTCTTCCCTATTGGGAAACTTATTATGCGAAACAATTAAACTAAAATCTCCCGAGCTGGCTATCGGTCTTTCCTGACCGATATATACACTTACTTTTTCTCCCTCAGACTCCTTTGCTATCTTTTTAATATTCTTCTCCAGCGATTCAACTTCATCGAGAAATCTGTCTAAATATGATTTTTCTCTAAACTCTGGATTGGCAAATAACTCTTCCCACCCCTCTTTTAATATACAATCGCTCTCCGGCAAATATGTCATCGCTAGGCTTGAGGATGAACGGGCTAGATTTTTTGTTAAAGTTTCAAAGAATTTTAATTCACTTTGCTCAGCTCTTTCTAACAAACTAAATTCATTATCAAAAAATGTTTCTAAAAAGGATTTTTCGTTTAGGCTGAATAGATTATCAACAAAGTATCTATAGGCTTTGGTTGTCGGTGCCCTACCAGCCGATGTATGGGGTTGATAAATATATCCCATGTCCGTTAACTCCTGAAGCTCGTTTCTTATGGTTGCAGGACAAACATTAAAACCTTTCTTTTTTGAAAGAAGCTTTGAGCTAACAGGTTCGGCATTTTTTGTATACTCCCCTATCAGCGTGTTTAGAATTTTCTCTTGGCGCTTTGTTAATTCCATGTGAATTATTAAATAATATTCGATTAGCAATCTCTTGTCAAGAGTGCTAATTAAAAAAGCAAAAAGGTGCGGGGCTGGAAGGTTCCAACCCCGCTATGTTGGGTCCCGTAGGGGACAGTTATTGTGCGGTTGTCGACGTGGTACTGCTGGGGAACTAGCTGAATGGCCTCATGGGGAGGTTTCCCTTCCGCGTCAGCTCGGCACGATGTCCTGGGCGCCGTCGGCGATCTTCTTCGTGTCGATGGCACTCATCGTCCGGCCGCCGTAGTGTTCCTGCATCATCCGGTGGCGCGCGCGAATCCGCCTCTTCATGACATGTCTCCTTACATAGTACCCTTGCCTGTGAGTGCCCGCACTCGTGCGGCTACACTTTACACAGACCTGATATTATTCCTATTATATTAATCTGTTAAATATCTGTCAATGATTTATTGGGGATAAATGTAAAAAAAGGAGCGACTTGGGCATCCAACATGTTAATGGATTGCCGAAGCCGCTCTTGCTCTCGGAGAAGATCACGCAGGTGGTTGGTCCAACGTTGTGGGCCGCCACCTTACATCATGAGTCGTGCGCCAGTCTGGCTAGCGCGGACCGGAACCGCGTGCCCGAACACGATGATGATGTTCATCGTATCCTCCTTGTGTAGTCCCCGGCGCCGGCGGATCAGTTGGTGTCCGCGGAGGCCAGGTCAGCGATGTTGTCATGCTTGACCACGAGGCCGAAATCGAACCTCCACCCACCGCCATACGCCGTGTATACGGTTACCATCCACATGTGCGCTCTCCTTCCCTGAAATGGACCAAGGTGCTTGTTGATTGCACGGCAACCCACTTGCACCTTACGGATATAGTATAGCACATTATAGGTTCTTGTCAACAATAATTTTTGTACATGAAAAGAGGCAACACTATGTGTTGCCTCAATGGTTGATTGTTGAAGGGGTTAGTCCAGGAAGTCAAAGCCGTTGAAATTGACGACTGCCCGGACGACTCGAACCTCGGGGGAAAGAGCAAGCACGGCTTGCTTGGCCTTCTCCAGGGTTCCCTTTAGGAATTCGTGTTCTTTCTGGCAATCGCCGTCGAATGCCTTGCTTCCTCCGCAGGCGCCACAGTCCTCGTGCATTGTTAGCACGACCACGTTGAAGTGGTGCAGTCCGCGCAGGACTTGTGCATATCCTCCTACGATTGTGCCCTCAATGCTCGGCGTTGCGAGAACCTTGGCGCCACCTGGGAGACAAATCAGATCGTACGGATCGAATTTGCCGGCGGCGACGAAGTCCTCCAGAACCTTGCCTCGGAGACGCGGATCAGAGCACCACAGAATCAATGTTTCTGAGTGGTGATGTTCCTTGCTGATTGGTCGTGAAACGTATGTTCTTGCCATGCTCATTCCTTTTTCCCTTCCTCGATTATGCATCGAAGTTCGTTGTTTGACCTCATTTCAATGAACCCCTCCTTGACCTGAATATACCTTAATTTGCCTTCTTTGTCAACTATCTTAATCAATCCCTCTTTAATATTTGTTATTAAGGGTTCGTGATGATCAAGTATAGTAAGCTCTCCAGAATCGGTATTGCAATTCAAGGATTGGGCTTCCTCTTGGAAGAGAATATTTTTAAGTGAATAAACTGAGACCTTCATTTTTATTTATTATTAATAACATCTTCGATTCCACCTTTCATATAGAAGTTGTCTTCTGGCAGCTGGTCATGTTTGCCATCAAGAATCTCTCGAAAGCTTTTAATGGTGTCTTCAAGTTTTACAAATTTACCAGCTTGGTTGGTAAAAGCTTCGGCAACAAAGAATGGCTGTGATAAAAACTTCTGAACCTTTCTAGCCCTATCTACAACTTTCCTATCTGTTTCAGATAATTCTTCAATTCCTAGAATGGCAATGATATCCTGGAGCTCTTTATACCTTTGAAGTGTCTTTTGTACATCTCTGGCAACCTCATAGTGTTCCTTCCCGACGATTTTAGGATCCAGGGCAGAAGAGTTAGATGCCAAGGGATCTACTGCTGGGTAGATACCGATTTCAGTTAAAGCACGAGAAAGTACGATAGTGGAATCAAGGTGAGTGAAGGTAGCTGCGGGAGCTGGGTCGGTAATGTCATCTGCTGGCACATAAATGGCCTGTACAGAGGTGATAGACCCCTTAGTTGTAGAAGTAATCCTTTCCTGCAATTCGGCCATTTCTGAGGCCAGTGTTGGCTGATATCCCACTGCCGATGGAATACGACCAAGTAGAGTTGATACCTCTAAACCAGCTTGCGAAAATCTAAAAATGTTATCAATAAAGAGCAAAACATCCTTTTTTTCTTCGTCTCGAAAATACTCGGCCATTGTTAACCCAGACAGAGCAACTCTTGCTCTGGCTCCGGGAACTTCATTCATTTGTCCGAAAACTAAAGCAGTTTTTTTAATAACTCCGGAATCTTGCATATCTAAAAACAAATCGTTTCCCTCTCTTGTTCTCTCTCCCACCCCAGCGAAGACAGAAACTCCGCCCTTCTCTTGGGCCACATTACGAATTAATTCCATTAATAGAACTGTTTTTCCTACTCCGGCGCCTCCAAACAATCCAACCTTTCCACCCTTAATAAATGGGGCGACTAAATCAATAACTTTAATGCCGGTTTCAAAGACTTCTGTCTTTGTAGATTGTTCGGTCAGGGACGGGGCAGATCTATGAATTGGTAAAAACTTAGTAAATTTTTGATCAGGGTTATTTAAAGACTTTCCAATAACATTAAAGATGTTTCCCATTGTTTCTGGACCCACGGGGACTTCTATCATTTTCCCAGTATCTATAACCTCAGATCCCCTTTCAAGATTATCTGTTGGTTGAAGCGCTATGGCCCTTACCTTCGTTAGGTCTAAATGTTTTACAACCTCGGCCAGAACCTCAGAGCCATCTTTTTTAGCAATTTTTAAAACACCGTAGGTCATTGGCAGTTTTGAACCTTCGGGGAACATAACATCAATAACTGTTCCGATAATCTGTACTATTTTACCTTTATTCATGATTGGTTAATTAATTTTTAGTTATTTAGGGATTCAATACTGGAAACTATTTCTGTAATTTCTTTTGTAATATTTGCTTGTCTTGATTTGTTGTATATGAGGGAAAGGTCTGTAAATAGTTCTTTGGCATTATCGGAAGCATTCTTCATCGCAACTCTTCTGGCGGCATGTTCCGAGGCGTTTGTTTCTAGAATTAAATGATAAAATTTCATTCTAGTTAAATGAAGCGACAGTCTTTCTAATATTTTTAATGGTGATGGCTCTATTTTGTAATTATCTATTCTTACCATGGCTCCATTATGGAGCGCCAAATCAGCGAATTTTCCAGTTTTTGGAAATATTTCTTCTATAGTTTTTTTAATAGACGGCAATGAAACTGGAAATATCATCCTGGATAATACTTCCTGCTTCAAAGCTGTTTTAAAATATGTTGAAAAAATGATAGCCTGGTCCCAATCCTTTTTTAAATAGCCGTTAGAAATGTAGTCTGATATGGGATTGGTTTGGCCTGGGGTAGTATAATCCCCTACTCGTATAAATTTCTCTACCACATTTAACCCTCGGTTCTGTGTATAGGTTAAAGCCTTCTTGCCGATGGTTATAATCGAATATTTGGGATCCTTAAGATTAATATCGAAATCCTTAATATATTTCTCGAAGGCTCGGACCACGCCACTATTAAAGGATCCCGCTAGCCCCTTATCCGATGTTACCAATACAAAAACCGTTTTCTCTATTTTCCTTTTCTGTAAAAGTTTTGGTAGTTTTGCCTCTTGGACAGAAATATTCGCTAATAATTCTAAGGCAGCGTAGGCATAGGGTCTTGAAAGTATTGCAATTTCCTGTGACTTGCGCATTTTTGTTGCAGCCACAAGCTCCATGGCCTTAGTAATTTGGCCAATGTTATTAATACTTTTTAACCTTCTTTTAATTGATTGCGGTGATTCCATTTTAATAGTTATTTTCCTAAAGCAGTTTCAACAGCTGTTTTTAATGCTTTTTCAATTTCCGGGGTAAGTTTTCCGTCTTTCTTTAATGCCTCGACAATCTCTTTAGAATACATTTTCTCTGCTGTCTCAAGTAATCTTTTTTGTACATCGGGTAAATCAGCTGGCTCGATGTCGTCAAGATAATTATTTAAAACTGCGTAAAGTATAACGATTTGCTGATCGAAAGATAATGGAGCCAAATCTGGTTGTTTCAATGTCTCTGTTATAATCTGACCTTTTTTAATTTTCTTCTTTGTTGCATCGTCAACGTCAGAAGCAAATTGAATAAATGCTTGAAGTTCTCTAAATTGAGCAAGCTCCAGCCTTAATTTCCCAGCTATCTTCTTCATGGCTTGGGTTTGGGCTTTTGATCCTACTCTCGATACAGATAGACCAACGTTTACGGCTGGTCTTACACCCTGATAGAATAGATCACTTTCAAGATAGATCTGGCCGTCTGTAATAGAAATGATGTTTGTAGGAACATAGGCAGTAACATCGCCCAACTGTGTTTCAACTATTGGCAAGGCTGTTAATGATCCGCCTCCTTTCGCCTTAGATAATTTAGCAGATCTTTCCAATAATCTCGAGTGAAGATAGAAAATATCTCCTGGATAGGCTTCTCTTCCTGGCGGTCTTCTCAAAAGCAAGGAAATCTGCCTATAAGCCCAAGCATGCTTTGAAAGATCGTCATAAATGATAACGGCATCTTGCCCTTTGTCTCTAAAATATTCTCCGATGGCACAGCCAGCATAGGGGGCTAAATACCACAAAGCTGCAGGAGAAGATGCAGGAGCCGAAACTATGATTGTATAATCTAAAGCGCCGGCGTTTCTTAATGTTTCAACTGTTTTTGCAATTTTAGATTCCTTTTGTCCGATAGCAACATAAATACAAACTGGAGTTTTACGATAGGTATCCAAATGCTGGTTGATGATGGTATCAATTGCTATGGCAGACTTTCCTGTTTGACGGTCACCAATTATCAGTTCTCTTTGTCCCCTTCCAATTGGGATAATTGCATCGATTGTTTTAATCCCAGTATGTAGAGGAGTGTCTACTGGTTCTCTATCCAAAACTGAAGGCGCGTCTTTTTCCATTAAACATTTAGTAGGCTTTTCCTTGGTGAAAATAGGTCCTTGTCCATCCAACGGCTCTCCAAGCGCATTAACGACTCTACCCAATAGACTTTCTCCAACTTCTATTGAGAGTAATGTATCGGTTCTCTTTACAATGTCTCCGCTCTTAATATGTAACGGGTCGTCTAAAACCAAAGCACCCACTGAATCTTCTTCAAGGTTCAGGGCTAGGGCTTTTACGGTTCCGGATCCAGTTTCGATGGTAATAATCTCTTGCGACTTTACATTCTTCAAGCCGTAGATTTTTACTATTCCATCACCGGACTCGATCACTCGACCTATTTCCTCAAGCTTTTCGGTGTCTTTGTAGTCACCAATGGCTTGTTTCAGTTTTTCGATTATTTCGTAAGACATTGTATTAAATATTTAGGATATTTTTTATTTTTTTGGAGAAAGATTCGTCTAATTGTAGCTCGTCGTCAATGGTTACTTTTATCCCGCCGATTATCTCGGGGGAGATTTTTCTCTTCACCATGTCAGTCTTTTTTATGAATGAAGAGATAATGCCTTCGTTTTCCTTACTAATAGCTCGGGCGGTTTCTATTAGTAAATTTCTGTTGCCAGTTTTTTGTCCAATTATCTTCTCAGATAAAAGAATGATTTCTGACAATTTTCTTTGATCCCTGTTTTGTCTAACTAGGGCAAGAAGATTCTGGATACATTTTTCTATGCCAGAATCTGTCTTTTCCTTTAAAGCAACCTCACAAAAGGATTGTGCGTAGGATCTTGAACTATAATTCATTGTTTAGGATTCCGGCTGCTTTTTTAATTAATTTGTCATCAACCTTATCTGGCTCCACATCAATCCCCTTGCCAATGGCAGATCTTATCAATTCAGAGGCCTCTTCTCGAATTTTATCGTAGAGCTGCTTTTTTTGATTTTCAGCCAAAGCTTCGGCCCTCTTGAAGAGATCCTCTTCCTTTTTCTTAGCCGCAAGGACAATTTCTGCTTCGATCTGCTTTTTCTTAACGTCAGTTTGGGTAAGTAGGGAAACGCACTTTTCGTTAGTTTCCTTTAGTTTGTTTTTAGATATTTCATCAACTTCTTTTAGGCGAATGCCAGCTTCTTCGGCTTTTGCCAATCCTTCGGCAATTTTATCTCGTCTTTTGTCTAAAACCTTAATCAACGGTTTATATACAAAAAGCCTGAGGATAGTTAATATCAATAAAAAGTTCACTAATTGGCTAACTAATAGTTTCCAATCAATACCAAACTGACTAAGAAATTCATTCATTGAATTTTATATTTTAATCGATTACTCGACGAACTTAAGAATTAAAGCAACTACCAATGCATAAATACCCAAAGCTTCGGCGAAAGCGATTGCTAAAATCATGCTCGTTTGGATTTTAGAAGCTGCTTCTGGGTTTCTGCTGATTCCTTTTACTGCGTTAGAACCGATGGTCCCGATGGCGATTGCTGGTCCGACTGTGCCAATTGTTATTGTTATAGCAATGGCTAATAGATTCATTATTTCTGCGTCCATGTTTTTGTTATATTATATTTTAATAATTATTTCTCGACCTTTATTAATGATTAATGATCATTGGCTTCATGGCTGGCGGTATGGGAAGCTAGGAATACAACCGTTAACATAGCAAAGATAAGGGCCTGGATCGCTCCGAAAAACAATTCTAGGAACAGGAAAGGGATTGGCACTACATAGGGTGTTAAAAAGAATATGATAGTTAGAAGAACTTCCCCGGCAAAGACATTTCCAAAAAGCCTAAAGGAGAAGGAAATTATTCTGGATATCTCGGATAGAAATTCAAGGATTCCAACAAAAAAGTTTATTGGATTACTGAAGTTCAAAAACTTTCCAATATGTTTAAAAAATCCCAATACAACTATGCCAAAAAAATTGGTGGCAAAAACGGCGAGAATAGCCAGCATTAAGGTGAAGTTCAAATCACTGGCGGGAGATCTTAAAACCGGGATAGTTGTATGTTCAGTATGCATAACAAAAGAGCCAACTCCGGGAAGTAGGCCCAACCAATTAGAGGCTAGAATAAATAGGAAAATTGTAGCAATTAGAGGTAAATACTTTTCAGATTTTTTCCTGTCTCCCAAAATGGAATCCATCAAACCTAAAAGGAATTCAATTATTAATTCGAAAATACTTTGAAATGTCCCAGGGATAAGCTTAATTTTGTTCTTTAAAATTACGGCGGTTACTGATAGGACTAAAAAGACAAGGAAGGATAAAATAATACTGTTGGTGACGACATAGCTACCAATCTTGAATATTTCTTCTGCTTTTATTACTATTTCTAACATTTTAGTGTATAAAATACCTTCTTAGCGATTCTGCTATTATCTAATCGTTAAAACAAGTTTTTAGTATAGCAAGGTATCGGATATTTGTAAAGAATCCTGAATTTTCTAAAATCAGGCCACCCGATGCGGGTAGCCTGATTGTTTCATTTTATTACTAATTACTACCCCTTTCTTTCCTGTCAGACCTACGCTGTTCATTATCAGTAAGATAAATTTTTCTTATCCTGATATTTTTTGGAGTAATCTCCACTAATTCATCGTCACCGATGTATTCTAGTGCATCCTCTAGCCCCATTGTCCTTGGGGTGTCAAAATGCTCGCTTACTCCCTCTCCCTTAGATCTCATATTTGAGAGTTGCTTTGTTTTGCAAACATTTACGCGCATATCATTAGATCTTGAATTTTGACCGACAACCTGGCCCTCATAAACCCGGACTCCATGAGTGAAAAACAAAGTCCCCCTATCCTGCACATTCATTAATCCATAAAAGTTTGTTTCTCCTGTTTCGTGGGCGATAAGTGATCCTTGATTTCTTTCTGCCCAAACAACTGTATCTGGCATATATTGATGAAAAGCCGTATTCATAATACCCAAACCTTTTGTATCGGTTAAAAATTCTCCCCTATAACCAAACAACCCTCTTGTTGGGATAATGAATTCTAGGAATACGGTGCCATCATTGCTCCTCATCTCTTTTAATTCTCCGCGCCTAGCGCCCATTTTTTGAATAACTGCTCCGTGGTATTTTTCGGGAACCTCAATAAAAACCTTTTCATAGGGAGTCATCTTTTGTCCGTCTATCTCTCGGACAATAACCTGAGGTCTAGAAACTTGGAGTTCGTAACCCTCCCTTCTCATTCTTTCGATTAAAATAGCTAGATGAAGCTCTCCCCTACCGGAGACAATCCATTTGCTATCTTCGGTATCCTCTACTCTTAAAGCAACGTCTGTTTCCAGTTCTTTGTATAGTCTTTCTCTAATTTGACGCGATGTTGGAAATTGACCTTCCTGACCAGCAAATGGTGAATTGTTTACCATGAAGGTCATTTTAACGGTTGGTTGTTCAATATTGATTACTGGTAAGGCCTGGGGATTTTCAGGATCGGCAATTGTTTCTCCAATAGTTATATCGGGTATTCCAGCAATGGCAACAATGTCTCCAGCTGAAACCTCAGCCACCTCAACTCGGCCTAGGCCGGAGAATGTCATCAGTGAAGTTAATTTGCATTTTGCTGAATTACCATCTCGATTAATGTGGACAACATCTTGTCCGTTTCTTATAACCCCATTGTATATTCTACCTATGGCAATTCTTCCTTTAAAATCATCACTGGCCAAGGAAGTAACCAACATTTGTAAGGGTTTAGTGGCATCAACTACGGGCGAAGGCATGTGCTTTAATATTTCTTCAAAGATTGGAGTAATATCTTTCATCTTTGAAACATCTGGTTCTAACCCAGCAAGACCCGCTCTGCCCGAAGCATAAACAATCGGGAAATTTATTGTGTGTTCATTGGCTCCTAACTCTAGGAATAATTCAAAGGTTGCGTTCAGTGCAAATTCTGGTCTTGCATCAGCTTTGTCAATTTTATTAATAACTACAATTATCTTATGGCCCATTTCTAAGGCTTTCTTTAAAACAAATCTTGTCTGTGGCATTGGCCCCTCCTTTGCATCCACTAAAAGTAAACAACCATCAGCCATATTTAAAACTCGCTCCACTTCCCCACCAAAATCCGCGTGCCCCGGAGTATCAATTATGTTTATTTTTATATCTTTATACTGAACAGAAGCATTCTTAGAAAAGATTGTAATCCCCCTCTCTCTTTCTAGCTCATTACTATCCATAATACATTCCTGTCCAACGGTACTTTTATTTAAATCAGTTTTTGACTGACGCAAAAGCGCGTCCACCAATGTGGTTTTTCCATGGTCAACGTGAGCAATTATTGCGATGTTTCGTATCTTAATCATATTAAGCGCTTATTATATACTAAAAAATCACGCAAGTCAATTTCTCCGAGATAACATATTCCTAAAGAAAAACCCCGCAACGTTTTGTGCGGGGCCCTAGATTCACTTATTATTTAAACACCACTTACGGGCGTTTTGGAAAAGCTTTAACCAAGGAGCAACTTTGTGTTGAGACCACTCGGGTGGCCAGTAGTGGCACTGCCAAGGAAGAAAAGCGCGCTCGGGGTGAGGCATCATTGCAAGATGCCGTCCGTCGGGCGAGCAAAGAGCTCCAATACCACGCACTGATCCATTGGGATTGTCCGGGTATTTTTCAGTCGCCTCGTTTTGGGAATCAACGTAGACCAACGGTGCCAGATTTTTCGCCAGCACCGCGTCCATAATTTTCTGGTCGGGGAAATACAACCGACCCTCGCCGTGAGCGATATGGACTCCAAGCGTAGATCCTTCCATCCCCTTTAGAAGAATCGCGGGGCTTGGTAGAATTTTTACTTGGCTCCATCTTGACTCAAAGCGGCCGGAACGATTGTGGATTAACTGCGGTTGCGACGCTTCCGGCAAGTCTTTTATGGGCAACCATGCTAATCTCTGGCAAAGTTGGAAGCCGTTGCAAACGCCAAGGCTGAAAGTGTCGGGCCGATTGTAGAACCGGTCAAACATTTCTTTCAATCGCGGATTGAACTTGATTACTCCAGCCCAACCCTTAGCGCTGTCGAAAACGTCCATGAACGAGAATCCGCCGGGGAAAACTACTCCCTGAAAAGCATCCAGCGTCATCTCGCCACCTTTGACAATTGTTGTTTGGTTGGGATCAAAAGGATCCCCGCCATGCAACGTGATCTCGCCCTTGAGCAGATCGCTCATAGTGATATCAAAAGGATCAAGGCCGGCAGTGTAAAACGCAGCTGCCATTTCCCTGTCTCCATTTGTGCCTTCCTCGCGCACGATGGCGACCTTCGGACGATAGTTGACGCCGTCTTCAATAATTACCACCTTCGGTTCGAAACTGAGACTGTATACGGGCCGGTGCAAAACTTTGTGCCCCTCAAATTCTTCGTCAGCAACTCCATTCTTGGTCTGGAGTTTTTCCAACTCATGGCTGGTGGCCTCCCACCACCGACGAAGAGTTGTCAGCTGAATGCCGAAAACCTTCGTATTTGGAACAGCGGTTGTTCCGCCAAGCCGTTTAAGGGCTGGGAGGCCGCACATTCCCAAAACTCGGTCAATCACAGTTTTGTCTTCGGGCAGATACTCGAGAACGAGCCCAAGTTCTTCCGAAAATAATTCAGCGATTGCGAGATGGCTATCGCCAACATTGTAACCCAGTCCGCAATTTCCGCCAAGACACATTTCAATTACGGCTGCTGCGAGTCCGCCGTCGCTTCGGTCATGAAGCGAAAGAATAGCTCCGCAACCGTGAAGAATTTGGATCGCTTTCCAGGTCGCTTTCAACAACTCAGGATTGCAATCGGGAGAAATGTCGTCGAGTTTGTTGAGAGCTTGAAGCAGGGCTGAGCCGCCGAGGCGGTTCAAACCCATTCCAAGATCAATCAACCCGATTTGGCTTCTTCCCGGTGCCTTGATATCAGGCGTCAGGACTTTAGTGATGTCTGGCATTGAAGCGTAGCCAAGAACAACCAACTGGCCGGGCGCTTTCACCTGCTTACCGTCAACAGTTGCCGACATTGAGAGGCTGTCTTTGCCTCCATCGGGAGCGATTCCCAGCGCAATCATTGCGTCTCTCATCGCCTCAACAGCATCGTAAAGCTCGGCGCCCTCGCCGGGCATTTTTGCCGGCCACATCCAATTAGCGCGGCAACGTATTCCTGAGATATTAATTCCGCCAGCGGCCATCATGTTGGTGAGCATCTCACCCACTGCCATTCTTGCTCCGGCTTTTGGATTAATCAACATTTTCAACGGCTGTTCGCCAATCGCCGACGCAACTCCGGTCAATCCGAAATAGCTATCGGCCAAAATCGCTACATCCGCAATCGGAATCTGGCTAGCTCCGCAACGTTGTTGTTGCGCAACTCGTCCGCCAACGCTTGAGTCTGCCTTGTGGATTATAAATCCCTTAGAACCCACGGATAGTTGCTGCAAAGTAATCTCTATCGCTTTTTCGAGCGTGAGATCGTTCGGCAACGCGGCAGGATCCAACTTTTTGAGAAGATGCTCAGACTCAAAGGTTTTTTGAGGAAGTTTTCCTAAGACGTCGTCCAGGTTGAGACGAACCGGCGTTGTGCCCTTGGCAGAATCAATCACCGTAACGTGCCCGTCGGCGGTAATTTCTCCCAACACTTCGCAGTTCACGCGCTCTCGTTTGCAAATTTCCTGGAACAAGCTCAGTTTTTCCGGCTTTATGAGTAGGCCGTAACCTTCCTGATATTCGGCAGACCAAATGGCGATGACAGCCATGGTTTTGTCGCCAAGAACAATCTTACGGATATCGATTTTGCCACCGATAACATCCATTAACTCTGTCAGGACGTTACTGGGGCCGCCTGCGCCTTGGTCGTGTTCGCTTTCAATGGGATTTTCATCTCTCATTTCAACGCACGTGAAAATAACATTCGCGGTTTTTTTCGCCATTTCACCATTGCCGCGCTGGACTGATTTGTAATCCAGGCCAGCATCGTTTTGTCCCCCGCCCATGCTTGAAGCAGCGCCTCCGCCAAAACCAATGTCATAGGCAGGGCCGCCAATTCTGACAATAAGCATGCCCTTTTCTGGAGTATGCTTTTTTGTGTGGGCCTCGTCAATGTTGCCAATTCCGGCGCCATAAGCAACTGGCTTGGTAAAAGCGCGCCTCACTCCAGAAACCATTTGTTCAAACGTCCGGGCAAACCCCGCAACAAGCGGCTCGCCGTATTGGTTACCATAATGCGTAAATCCATCGCTGCCTTCAAGGAGAATACGAAGCGCCGATGCAAATTTTTCCGACACTTCTCCTCCTATAACCTCACCGGCAATTGGGTAATTTGGTATGAAAAGATTTGCTACGCATTCGCCGTCTATTCCAATGCCAGTTCGCGAACCGCGTCCGCCGGCATTGTTGTCGCGGATCCGCCCACCAAGTTTTGTCGCCTGTCCGCCATACGGCGAAATACGCGATGGATGGTTGTGCGTTTCCGCAGTCGCGGTAGGATGCATAGTTCTTTCAACAATAATAAACAATGAAGGCTGGCCAGGTTTTGCCGGCACGAAAACCGGAATTCGGAAACCGTGGACAGCGCCAACATTGTCGTTAAATGCAAGAACACTGACGTTCTGTCCGGAAATTGCCGCAAGCGGAGCTCGAACCATGTCGAGCAAACAGTGTGGCATTTCTTTACCGTCAATAACTTGTTTTCCCTTGAAGTACCAATGGCGTGAGTGTTCGCTGTTGGCATTGCCAATTTGGAATAACTCCACATCGGTGGGATTTCTTCCGTATCTACGGAAAAGTTGTGTGTAGAAATGGATATCCCATTCGTCCATACCAAGGCCCAATTCCTTGTTGAGCTCGCGGATTGCATCCTCGCCTTTTTCGAGGACGGGAATAATTCGCACTTCCGCGGGTATAAGACCCGAATCAAAACTCGTAATCCCGCCGTGCGGATAAACCATCTGTGTCATAACGTCCAAGTGCTTCGCAAGAATTTCTTCCAGCGTTATTGTTGGAGTTATCGTATATAGCCGGGACGGCTCAATGCGAATTACCTTTCCCAAGCCCATTGCGTGGCAGATTGCCACAGCATTGGCTGAAAAAGGAGTTTCCACATTAAGTCGTGGGCCGATTTCCACAAACGGGTATGGCCTACAATCCGGATATTCGTAAACAAATAACGGCTCAAAGGTTTCAGTAATCAGCCAACGGAGTTTTTCTAACTCCTTGGCCGTCAACTGAGTTATGGTCTCGATGTAAAAACAAGCTTCATAGAGACCACAATTCCTAACCAATCTTGTTATCATAGCCACCTCTCTTTCTGTCTCTCTTTGATTAAAAACATAAAATGTAAAAGATCGTTGAATAAGTTAGATTAACAAATCGGCTAGTTCTGTCAACAAAAAACAGCCCCGCAAAGGGCTGTTTTAAAACTATTTTCCCTCTGAGTCGTGGCCGTGTCCACAACATTCATCTCCCTTGTGACCAAAAAGTCCACATATACATTTTCCATGGTGTCCCTTCCCCATAACCATTTTGAGTCCGATTACGATAAATAGTATGGCCCAGAAATAGCTCCAGATGCTACCAGTTAATATCCCCATTGCTTGAAGTAATAGAGCAATGCCAATTACTAAAATTATTGATCCAAATAACATAAGTTTTTCTTTTTTCTTACTGCCGACCTTTCTACGCTTATAATACACTAATACATGAAATTTTCGTAGTGAATTTGTCCCTCTACCAGTCCCATCTTCTGTAATTCTCCATCGACGGCTTTCATCATCGGCCCGGGGCCGCAAATGTAAACCTCCCTTTCCACCGCATCTGGGATGAGACGTTTTACTTTTTCTACATTGATATACCCTTGCTCATATTTTGGGTTCTGCTCATTAGATAATATCAAATGGTATGGATAACCAATTGCATTAAGCTCACCTATAAATGCGGCATCTTTTATTGTTCTGTTGGCATATAGTAGGACAACGTCTTTTTTCTCTTTAATAAATGATTGCATTAAAGCAAGTAGCGGAGTGATGCCAATTCCGCCAGCTATAAAAAGGAATTTTTCTTTGATATTCTTCTCTCCCGTAAACGCACCCAGTGGTCCATCGATGACCACTCTTGTGCCGGGTTTTATCTTAGAAATCTTTGAGGTAAAGTCCCCACTTTCTTTTATCGTAAATCGAAGATACTTTCCGTTCTGTATGTTAGAAAATGAAAATGGATGATTGTGCCAGATCTTTTTCGCAACAAAATTAATATTACAATATTGCCCGGCATTAAACGTAAATTTATCTAAATTATGCCCGGAAATGTAAACGGAATAAACTGATTCAGCTTCCTTGATTACTTTTTCAACGACAAATTGATGTTTAAAGTATAAATAAATTGGTCGAAGAAATCGATAAGCGATAACGAATCCGAAGATTAAGAAATTAAGGACAAACCAATAATAGAAAGCCGAGCCACGGCTAACGTCCCCAGATTTAATCTGGTGGATAAAGACTAATGCCACCGCAAGATAAAAGAAAAAGTGGGTAAAATGCCACGTTTCGTATTTAAGTTTTTTTCTTATTACCCCAATCGACGCTGCTATAAGTAAAATCATCAATCCGAGGGCGACCGTTGCCAATAATACTCCTGGCCATTTTTGTAGAAAACGAGAAGCCTGATTCCACCACAGGGATTCGTTGTCTATGGAATACCCAGTTATCAACAAGATTGGATGCAGGATAATAAAATATCCAAGACAGTATCCTACGATCCTATGTATTACATTCAATTTGTCGAAACCAAATTCTTTTTCAATAAATTGTATCCTTGCTATTAATACCAATTGCAAAAGAATAAATAACTCAGCCAATAATCCGAGCAATCTGCCCTGGGCAATTAAAACTGGCCCTATCAAACCTGTGACTATTAATGATTTGGAGCCATTTAACCAAAAGAGAATCGTGACTAATAAATTAGCCACTAAAAAAACATAGAGTATCCCTCTTTTTATGTCTGTAGTTTTCCGAGCTCGAATTGTTGTAATAGGTTTTGAGTTGTATTATTTGAATGTTGCGAGACTTGGTAAAACATATCCGTTGAGTCTATGCCACAGCTCTGGATAATTTGTCGCCTTCCTCCTGGGTGTTGATTAATATATGAGGTAATATCATATACAAATCCGCTAACAATTGTCCAGCAATCGTTTGCATTATTATGCAATGATACACTCTGGGCAGTATAGGTTGGAGCAGGTGCCGGTGTTGCTGGAGGCGAGACAGGAGGAGTTTTTGAGGGAGTCTTCGTTGGTGGGGTTGCTGGAATATTTGAGGAAATTGATATGCGAGTCTGCTCGGGCTTTGAAGCTAAAATCCATATGCCCAAGATGGCAGATATTGCTATAAGGATTATTATTGCTGGAATATATGGCTTCATTACCTATAATACGACACGATTCCCCGCTGGCTTTCGCTTTATTGAGCTGTGATCCCAAGTAGGTCAACTACGAAAATTAAGGTAGCTTTTGGTGGGATAACTGGAGGGAACCCGGCTTCCCCGTATGCTAATTCGTAGGGAATTGTAAGCTTACGTTGCTCCCCTACTTTCATCCCTAAAACCCCTTTTTCCCATCCCTGTATTACTCTGTTCTGGCCCAATGTAAAAGGAAATGGTTCGCCACGGTCAATGCTTGAATCAAATTTTGTTCCATTCTCTAATGTTCCCACATAATTGACGGAAACAGTGTCCCCCACTTTGGCCCCTTCACCACTCCCCTCTTTTAGAATTTCTATTTTCATACCTTGAATAGTAAAATTATTTGAATTAGTTGGATTTGTATTCTGCTCGTTTGTTTCAGTAGGGTTAGTTTTCGGTGTTTTAAAGATATAGTAACCACCGACAACCGCTATTATTAATATTATGCAAACTACAAGTATTTTTTTCATATATTAATGCAAAAAATAGTTAATAATTAATATTAGGTGTGGCCAAAAAATTAAAAGGCCGATGATGGCTGCCCCACCCGACGATATCAGTACAAAAGCAGAGAGCAGGTCTTTTATTGCCTTAACACGCAGATCATGATTCGGCTGTAAAAAGTCCAAAAACCGTTCCATAACAGAGTTAATTACCTCCAATCCAAGTACCGAAAAAATCATCACCAGAAGCACGGCCTTCTCTGTTCGGCTTGTGGGGAAATATAGCATTGCCCCGACAACCAATACAGCAACCGCCACCATATATTTAAAGGCTGGCTCTTGGATAAGAACAGTCCATATCCCCTTCCAGGCGTTTTGTAGGCTTAGAAATATGTTTTTATCTCTCAGGCTATTAGTTTTCATCATATTTTCCCCATTCTATCACACAAAACCCCCTGATCCAAGGGTCAAAGGGTTTTGTTTAGCTTTTAACTATTTATTCTCCTGATCGTACTCTCTCCATGCAGCAGAAACAGATGGCTCCACACTGTCCAACTTAGCAAGAACCGCATTTTTAATTTCAGTGGTTGATACCTCGGTTTTTCCGCCCATCTCCACTAAAACTGCGTTTACAACCTGCTCCACTATTTCATTTTTTCGCACATCGGAAAGATCGGTCACTGAGCTTGCTGCCATTATCGCACTTTTTATTTTTTCTACGTCGAATGGTACTTTAGTACCATCTTTTTTTATAACGTCTGTAACCATATTTTTGTAATTTTAAAGTATTTATTAATCGCGACCTTTTGACAAACTAATTCTACCACAATCAAAGTAAACAAAAAATCCCCGATTAAGGGGATCTCTTGTAGGATCTTACCAGCGACCTCCTCCTCGGTTGTCGCGGTTGAATCCGCCGCCGGCTGGACGGGGAGCTCTTGGCTCCATAGGACGGGCTTCGTTAACTGTAACGTTTCTTCCGTCTAAATCTTTGCCATTGAACATTTCAATAGCTTTTGCAGCTTCTTCGTCAGAAGACATTTCTACAAAACCAAAACCTTTTGATCTGTTGGTCATCTTATCTATGATGATTGTAGCAGATTCAACAGTTCCGGCTTGTGCGAATGTATCTTTCAAAGTTGCATCGGTAGTGCTGTAAGACAGACCACCTACGTATAACTTTTTTGCCATTTTATTGTGCGTAATTATTCTCTTTGGATTAATGTTTAAGGAGAAGTAAGCCGACTCATCTTACTCTTTTCTCAAGGCTTAAAACCCCTACGAAAATGCATAAGAAACTTACCCTTGCAATTATACACCATTACTTTAGTAATTACAAGGTCTATAGAGCTTTTATTTCTCTGCCCAATCGCAAATATCTTTGAAGTCACAAAAGGCGCATTGCCAGCCAGGTGTCGCCTTAAATCCGCTAACCTTGATCTCCTCCATTTGCGTCGCTATTTTCTCTTTTAATTTGTCTTTTTCTTTATCGGTTCCAATGAATGATTTCTTTTGACCATCATTAAGATAATAGTAAGTAAGTTCCTTGGGGTTTATCTTAAATACCTCCTCCGCAGCTATTTGGTAGATTAATAGTTGCTCCTTGGCGTCAGCATCCAATTTATCCTTAGCTACTCCTGTTTTATAATCCAAGATTTCTACGCCACCCGTTATTTGGTCAATTCGATCGATTACACCATAGAGTGTATTCCCTCCCATTTTTAGATGAAACGGAATCTCTAGGGCGACAATGCCGTTTACTGTTAGAATCTTTGGTGGATTACTCACAAACTCGCCGTAAAAATCTTTGATTATTTTCTTGCCCAACTTGTAATACTCGTCTTTTTGAACCTTATTCTCATACCATTCCCCTATCCAATTCTTCTCATAGATGGCCGTAAGTTGCTTAAAATCAACAGCCGGGCTACGTTTTGATTCCTTTTGAGCGCCGAATAGATCGCCTTGTTCCTTGTTGCTGCTCTCCTGCGCACTCTTTAAGAAATCGTAAAGAGTGGCGTGCATGGTTTTGCCGAATGAGAAAACCGCCTTGCCCTTTATGGGAATTTTAAGAATAAAATTAAACTTGTATTGTAGCGGGCATTTTTCAAAAGCAGTTAGTTGTGAGAAAGAAAAATGTTCCGGTAAATATTTGTTCTCTTTTTCCTCTCTTTTCTCAACTGTTTCTTTTTTCTCTAGTAATTGATTCCTGGCTTCTTTATCAGATATCTGCAAAGGATCTTTGAAGCCCATTTCTATCATGAACCTCGAAAGCTTCTTTCTCCTTACTCCTCCATAATCCTGAGAAGATGTAAGGTATAGTTCTTCTTTGGTTCTTGTCATCGCAACGTAACAAAGTCTTCTTTCTTCCTGTAAGTGCACATCCCCAGTTGGTTTTATATCTTTAATTAACTCGTCTGGAAGCTCAATTAGATCTCCCCTAGTTGTCGTTGGGAATCTTTTATCCACCATGTTCACAACAAAAACATATTTAAACTCTAGCCCCTTTGCCCCATGGATCGTCATTACCTTAACCATTTCTGGACCTTGCTCTGGGTCGAAATCTAATTTCCCATCCTCGCCCGATTCTATCTCTAGGGTTATCTCTTCTACAAAATTCTTTAACATTGGTTCGGCGGTGCTTTCTTCAAAAGTCTTAACTCGTTTGTAGAATTGGTTTAACAAATCAATTTGTTCTTTATCGTCCTTCTCAACTAAATATTTTAAATAGCCGGAATCTTCTAAAAATCCTAGCAACAATTCGGAAACCGTTTTTTCTCGAACCACAGAGGTGTGTTTAGCTATTAACCCCAGGATAAAAGTTATTTTTTCTTGAGCTTTCGGGGAAATTCCAGCAACCAAAGGAAGTTCTTGAACGGCTTCATAGAGAGATTTTGTTTCTCTGTGAGCGTATTGGGTAAGCTTTACAATATCCTCATATGGTATTTCTAAAAAAGGCAAGTTTAAAATTCTAAAAACCGCCGGGCTTTCGTGATAATTGTCCAAAAGCTTAAAATACGAAATTATATCTAATATGCAGGGCTTTGAATAGAGGCCCCTTGAGGCTAAAAATTGGTAAGGGATATTGGCCCGCTCTAGGGCTTTAATAAATGGATTGGCCGCATCGTTGGCTCTTACTAAAATTGCAAAATCGCTATAACTTGCTTTTCTGTTCTTTTTTAGGATTTCCAAAATCTTTTTAATGGTTTTTGAAACCTCCTGATCCAGGCTATCTGCATGAATGTGTTCGATGACGCCCTTTCCAGTATTTTCGGCAATTAATTTTTTATTTATTTTATTCACATACTCTAACCTGTCCGGATCGTTTGCCTTTATGAATTTGTAGGCCAAATCAAGGATATTTTGACTCGACCTATAGTTTTTTACTAAGGATATTTGTTCTGCATTGGGAAAGTCTTTCTTAAACTGGATGATATTAGAGAAGGAAGCACCCCTCCATCTATAAATGGCCTGGTCGTCGTCAGCGCAAACAGTAATATTATTCCTGGGTTCGCTTAAGATTTTTATGAGTTCATACTGAGCCCAATTAGTATCTTGGAATTCATCGACTAAAATATATTTGAATTTTTCCCTGTATTGTTTCAAAATTAACGGCCTCTTTTTAAATAGCTTCAGGCAGTAATTTATTAAGTCACCGAAATCCAACGAGCTATTTTTTAATAGTAGTTGCTGATAGATATGATAAGCATTGGCAACCTCCGTAACTCTTTGGACATCATCATCCTCTGGGGCATCGTCTCTCGTTTTTAGTTTATCGGCGTATTCTAAATAGTTTTCTGGGTAAACTCCCTGATCCTTGCAATGCGAAAAATGGGAAATTAATGATTGAATAAATTTTGTCGGGTTCCCCAACGGCCTATAATAGTCGAGGTCCAACTTATCTAGGTTTTGTCGGAAAAGAAGCCAACCTGCGGATTGACTCAAAATCTTAAAATCTGCAGGTAAACCGATGTCTAAGGAATGATCGCGCAAGATTCTCTCGCAAAAGGAGTGGAAGGTAGAGACCCACAAATCAACATATCCATAGGGTAAAAGCTTATCTACTCTTTCTTCTAACTCACCGGCTGCCTTATCGGTAAAGGTAACCGCCAAAATTTCTTCTGGGGTAGCAAGCTTCTCCTCTATCAGATAAGCAATCCGTTGGGCAATAACCGTAGTTTTTCCGGTGCCGGCTCCAGCCACAATCAAAAGAGGGCCATCTTTATGAATAACAGCTGTTTTTTGTTCCTCGTTTAATTTTTTTAAATCCAATGCCATTTATATATACGTTTATGGGACTTAGGCCTCAAAAGTTTGGCCCATTATGGGGATGTTTACTGATAATGATGGGTACTT
>Ga0268276_1000322_pt1 | contig 57803 bp, 65 predicted proteins | sample saktaG_4_FD_190145 | JGI IMG/M metagenome (GOLD analysis project Ga0268276, IMG submission 190145) | Saline water microbial communities from Sakinaw Lake, British Columbia, Canada - sak_2010_1_5_45m | ecosystem: Environmental > Aquatic > Non-marine Saline and Alkaline > Saline ...
TAAATCCTTTGGAAGCTGGAGTTGGTTTTGTTGTTAAGCTTGATAAAGTGGATTTTTTTGGCAAGAAAGCGTTATTAGGCATTAATGAGAAAGGAATTGGCAGAAAGGTCGTTGCTTTTGAGATGTTAGAGCGAGGGATTCCAAGAGAGCATTATGAAGTTTTTAAGTCAGGAAATAAAGTAGGTTATGTAACTTCAGGCACTATGAGCCCAACTTTCAAGAAAGGGTTAGGGCTGGCTTTTGTTGATATTAGGAATGCTGTTGAAGAAAACGAAATAAATATAAAGATAAGGGAAAAACTATATCCGGCGAAGATTGTTAAAAGGCCATTTTATAAGTTTAAGGGTAAAATATAATTGAGGCGGTAAAAATGGAAAATCCTAAAGATTTCAAATATAGCAAAGATCATGAATGGGCTAAGGTAGAAGGAGATAACGTCTTAGTTGGTGTTACGGATTTTGCTCAAAAGCAGCTTACGGATATAGTTTTTGTTGAATTACCTGAGAAAGGCAAAAGGGTAGAGAAGGATAAACAGATGGCTGTTATAGAATCTGTAAAGTCTGTATCAGATGTTTTTTGCCCAGTTACGGGAGAAGTTGTTGAAGTGAATGAAAAATTAAAAGATAATCCTGAGGTTATCAATAAGGACCCTTATGGTGAAGGATGGATAGTTAAAGTAAGAGTAGAAAATAAGGATGAATTAAATAATTTAATGTCGGTACAGGAATACGAAAATTTTGCAAAAGAGATCCATTAATTCTTTTTTAAGAGGGATAGGTTACTAAAAAGTAGGTGAAGGAATGGATTTTATCCCAAATACAGACAAAGACAGAGAAGTAATGCTTAATAGTATTAATATTGAGAATGTTTCTGAGTTGTTTAAGGATGTACCCCCCAGCTTATTATTGAAAGAGAATTTAAAAATACCCAAGGGCCTTTCTGAGATAGAGCTTAAGGATTTATTGGGAAAAATAAGTAAGAAAAATAATGTTAATTTTTCTTATTTTTTAGGGGCTGGAGCGTATAAACATTTTATCCCTTCTATTGTTAACCATATTATTTCTAGAAGCGAGTTCTATACTTCTTATACCCCCTATCAATCTGAGATTTCACAGGGTACCTTACAAGCAATCTATGAATACCAAACAATGATTTGTAATTTAACAGGAATGGATGTTGCTAATGCTTCTATGTATGATGGTGCTTCTGCATTAGCTGAGAGTTGTATAATGGCTGTGAATATTACAAAAAGAAGAGAAATTCTGATTTCTAAAGCTATTCATCCTGATTATAGGCAAGTTGTTAATACTTATTGCGAAGCTCATGGTTTTTTATTAGTTGAAGTTGGTTTTTCTGATGGAGTCACTTCTATTAATGAGCTGAAGGAGAAGATATCTGATAAAACAGCAGCTTTTTTAGTTCAAAGCCCTAATTTTTTTGGCTGTATTGAGCATTTGAATGAGATTGAGAATATTGTTCATTATAATGGCTCTCTTTTGAATGTTTGTGTTGTTGAACCAACTTCTTTAGGAATTTTGAAAAGCCCTGGAGATTTTGGGGTTGACATTTTTGTTGGGGAAGGGCAGAGTTTTGGTAATCCTTTAAATTTTGGTGGGCCTTATTTGGGTATAATGGCTACAAAACAGGAGTATGTAAGGCAGATTCCTGGAAGAATAGTTGGAGCAACTGTTGATAAGGATGGTGAGAGAGGCTTTATCTTGAATTTGCAGGCAAGAGAGCAACATATACGTCGTGAGAAAGCAGGTTCTAATATTTGTTCTAATGAGGCTTTATGTGCTTTGGCTGCTTCTGTTTATCTTTCTGCCCTTGGTAAAAATGGGTTGAGAGAAGTAAGTGAATTGTGTTTACAAAAAGCACACTATTTGGCTTATGAATTAAAAGAAGTTGGAGCTGAGGTTGTTTTCAGTAATCAATTTTATAATGAGTTTGTTGTTAGAGTTAAAGATGCCGAAATAGTAAATTCTAAATTGTTAGATAATGGAATAATAGGGGGATTGGAACTTGGTAAATATTATCCTGAGTTGGATAATTGCCTGTTGTTTTGCGTTACTGAACTAAATGGTAGAGAAGATATGGATAGATTAGTGGGGGTTGTTAAAACATGCAATTAATTTTTGAGAAGAGTAGGGATGGAAGATGCGCAGTTAGTTTTCCTGAATTAGATGTACCTATGATTAATGATTTGATACCTGAAGAGTTAGTTAGAGATAAGCTTGATTTACCAGAAGTTTCAGAGGTTGATGTTGTAAGGCATTATACTGCTTTATCAAGGCTTAACTTTGGTGTTGATAATGGGTTTTATCCTTTAGGAAGCTGCACAATGAAGTATAATCCTAAAGTTAATGAGGATGTTGCCAATTATTTTGGTTTTACCGACTGCCACCCTTTACAGCCATATACTCAAGGTTGTCTGAAGTTAATGTACCACCTAGAGAGGATGTTATGTGAGATTTGTGGGCTGGATTCTTTTACACTGCAACCAGCTGCTGGCGCTCATGGAGAATTAACAGGATTGATGATAATAAAAGCTTATTTTAGGGATAAAGGAGAAAAAAGAAATAAGATCATAACAACTGATAGTTCTCATGGAACAAATCCTGCTTCTAGTTCAATGTGTGGTTTTGAAACTGTGCAGATTTCAAGTAATTACAAAGGGCAAGTTCATATTGATTCTTTGAAAAGTGCTTTAGACAAGGATGTTGCTGCTGTTATGTTGACAATTCCAAATACCTTGGGCATATTTGAAGAGAATATTTTGAAAATTACTAAATTAGTTCATGAAAATGGAAGTTTGGTTTATATGGATGGAGCAAATATGAATGCTTTACTTGGTAAAGTAAAGCCAGGTTCTATGGGTGTAGATGTTATGCATTTGAACTTACATAAAACATTTAGCACCCCGCATGGGGGAGGGGGCCCCGGTTCTGGGCCAGTAGGTGTTAAAAAAGAATTGACTAAATTTTTGCCGAATCCTTCTATTCTTTTGAACGATGATGTTTACGAATTTACTAATAACTCAAAATCTATTGGTAAGGTTAAAGCTTTTTATGGAAACTTTGGAGTTATGGTTAAGGCATTTTCGTATATCAGGGCTATAGGTGCAGAAGGTTTGAGGAAAGTCAGTGAGAATGCAGTCATTAATGCTAATTATCTGAAAGAGAAATTGAAGAAATATTATAAGTTGCCTTATGATAGTGTTTGTAAACATGAGTTTGTTCTTTCAGATGAAGGATTACCCAATAATGTTACCACTTTAGATATTGCAAAAAGGCTGCTTGATTATGGAATTCACCCAATGACTGTTTATTTTCCTTTAATAGTCTATGGGGCTATGATGATAGAGCCTACTGAAACTGAGAGTAAAGAAACATTGGATAATTTTGTTGATGTTATGAAAAAAATTAGAGTAGAGATTGATAATGATCCTTTATTGGTGTTAAGTGCTCCTTCTACCACTGTTGTTGGTAGATTAGATGCGGTTAGAGCTGCTAGGGAGCTGGATTTGAGGTATTTAGTGAATAAAAGAAAATAGGATATTAATTAGAACTAATGCTAAGAAAAAGAATCCAATATTTTTCCAATATCTTATTGCTTTTTTTTCTTCAAAGAAATTTTGTAAGGTTACCAGCAACATTCTTCCTCCGTCTAAAGGCCCCATTGGAGCTAGGTTGAATAAACCTATTCCTAGGTTTAGTACATACAACCAGTAGAGAAGGCCCATAATCCATATTATAACTGCCGGGGTAAATTTACCATATCTATTTATGAAATTCTCATTTATTTTGGTATTCTGTTCGACATAGACTCCAAGGTAGGGCCTACTTTCATTTTGCGGGTTTCTTCCTAATGTTACATTGTAAGTTGATGTGTTTGTTTCCAGAATTATTATATCCCCTGGATTTTTGTTTTTTAGCACTTCTGAGAAATTTGTTAGATACGGGGTTGGTATATTGTCTATACTCTTTATTATATCATTCCCCTTTATACCAGCTTCTTGTGCTGGATATGTGCTGTCTTCTATCAGGCCAGTAATAAGAACACCATCTGGTTCAATCATAATACTTGATAAGGGGGTTGCAATTAAGGCAGTTATAGCTAATATTATAAAAGCCAATAATATATTTGAAAATGGCCCTGCTGCAAAAACACTTAGTTGTTGTTTTGCTGGCCTTTTTTTTAGTTCATTTTCGTCTGGCTCCACAAATGCTGCTGGTACAATCGGAAGTAATATCCCTAAGAAAGCAAATCCACTAGATTTTATTTTCATATTGTATTTTCTGGCTAATATGCCATGTGAGAATTCATGAACAACAGCTATTATGAATATAGAAATTATCCAGTAGAAGAAAGGAACATAAAAAGCACCCTTAACTTCAAATGGCAATACCAGGCCAACTCCAGAAACTGTTTCTGGTTTTGTTATTAATGTAATCACATTTTGTATTAATGCATAGGCTATCACAAACATCCCAAAGAATCCTATGAATATGGCAAAATATCCAATATGTTTTAATGGTTTTGACAGTTTTTTTGCAATTTTGTCCATAAACTTTAATCCAAGCTTTGTCCTGTACATTGCAAAGTAAAGCAAGGGAAATAGGATTTTTTGAACTTGTATACGTTTTCTATTAAGAATGAGGAAAATAAACATAAGCAAAATAAATATAATTGCTGAAGTGTATTGAACGTTCATTCTTTAGGAAATTAGAATATACATTTTTAAATGTTACTATTTGTTTCAGATATTTAAGAAAAAATGGACACTATTTCTTCCTTACAGGCCTGAATGCATGACCACCGCATTTCTTACAAGTTAATTTACCTGCAAGTACCTTTAGATTAGGTGCTCTTAGCTTTTGCTTGCAGTTCTTGCAGACAAAAACATTGTGAAATTTTCTTACTTCTGCTTGTGCGAATTTTACCATGTTAACCTTGAATTTGTTTCATTACTTTATCAGATAGTATTACCCAATATAAAACATTAGAGCCTCCAACAACCTGCCCTTTTAGCTCTTCTGGGATCTTTAGATCAAATGTTTCGTAAGTTTCTGAATCCATAACATTTGCTATATCCCCGTTTATGGATAAAACCTGAGCTGTTTTTTTCTCTATTATCGGTGCCTGAAGCACGTCGTGGCCTGGCATTACCTCAACTCTTTTTTTGTTATCTACTATACCCACGGCGGTTAATCTTACTTTAGCATGGCCGTGTTTTCCAGGCCTAGAAACTTGTGTGTCTGTTACTATAGATGCTGCCCCATCTAGAACAACATAACTTCCTTTTTTTAATGTCCCTACACTTACGGGCTTTGTCGTCATTTTATTGTTTTACAGCTAACCTTATATCCCCTTCTTTAACTGTTTTTCTTCCTGCATGTGTTGCTAAACGCCATGCTTTTTCTGCTATTTCTTCTGCTTTTTCTTCTACAACTTGTTTTAAAGCAGTTTTTGCTTTGTCAGAAACCCTTATATCGGATCCCCCAACTTTCTTTATGATCTTTTCCATAGCAGCTAACGGTAATAGCTTGTCTGACATGAATATCACCTATTTTTGCCTATTAAGGCTTATTTTCTATACTTTTGGAAATTAGGGGTATATATAAAGATTATGGTTTGTATGGGTGCGTTCAAAAAGTCTAGTAATTATAAAAAATAAATTATGGGTTATAGCCCTACAATACATTTCTGCTCTTTGAGCAGAAAATTTAACTGAGTTAACACTAGCACCAAATTTACATTTTATTGCCTTAAATACAGATTCTACCATTTCTCTTCTTCCATATGTTTTCTGCTTTATTTTCTGTGTTCTCCTTAAGCTCCACATCTTATGGATTGAATGACCATATTCCCTTGTAGGTATGCATGTTTTAATTCCCTTACCAAAACAGAATTTATGCAACCATTCAGCATCATAGCCTTTGTCGGCAACTATCTTATTGGGTTTTGTTTTTAGCTTTTGGATAAGATACTTAGCATCTCTAATGTCATGAGCTTTCTTAGACCTTAATCTAAGGGAAAGAATCTTTTTTGTTCTTGTGTCAATAGCAATAGAGAGCTTCAAAGGTATCTCAACAGGGTAAGGCTTGTCTATTCTTTTGTAATAGTATGGGCTTGGCAGGGGCCTTGACATGCCTGAGCTGTCTATTGCAACCAGATTTAGGGGAGTATTTAATGTAGCAGTGAGTAATCTTTGCCATATCTGCAGAGGCAATTTATTAAAGCTTGTACACAAAGCAGATGGGCATGGGCACTTGATACTTAACCACCTTAACAGCCTTGTTACTCGACGATAGCCTAATCTACATTCTTGTTTGACTAGGTATGCTAAAGCATGGTGTAAGAATTCATATTTTTTAGGCCCATAATGATGAAGCCATCTTGGCAGGCCTGCTTTTCTTATCAAACGCTTAATTTTATTAATTAGTTTTGTTTCTTTTTTCATGGTGGGGCGTGCTCCCCACCCCCAGTATAGCCTTATGGCTTTACTGGGTTATATATTTTTAGATTTTGAACGCACCCGGTTTGTATATAATTGACTATAGAAAATTATTTAAATTTAGCTATATTCTTTATGCTTATGGGGATTCAAGGGTTAGTTGAAGGGATATTTGCAAAGAGAGAAGTTAGAAAAAGGATTGCAAAGTATGAAGATTATGGGGTTGATGGGGGTGTGCCTCGTTCATTAAGGTCTGCAGCAGTAAGATTTTTGAATCATAGAAATCTTTTAAGCGAAGCGACATTAAATGCACTTGTAGATTCTTATAAAGAAAATTCACGTGATACATACAGCTTTTTCAATACCCCGTTTGTTCACACTTGGGATATGGAGCCTCTTTTCAAAACCTTGGAATATTCTTTGGATAAAGGTTATAATTCTGTTGCTGCTAATCTTGCTGGGTTTCTTTCTTATTCTGGCTTAGGTGTTGAAGTTGCAAAAGTTGCTGCAGAACATAATCGTCATGATATATTAAAAATTGCTGAAAAATATTCTGCCAGAAGATTAAAGCAACTTGAAGATATTGATTATGATAATTTCTGGTACCATGCTGCGCAAGAATTTAAGCCAAAAGAACTAGATCATCATATCGGAGTTTTAAGAATTGCACACGGCTAACAGAGAAATTATTTCTTAATCTTTTTCAATAAATCACACACCTTGCCTATTGTGTCATCAACTGTTTTTTTGCCAACTTTGTCTTCTTCAAAGGGAACTACAACTGCTCCTCCGAAATGGTTGTTATCACCAACAACTATCATGCCATGAATGTGCATCCAGCTGTGGATTGCTTGTATTGTGGATTCCTGGCCTCCGTTTCTGGACCTTCCTATTGCAATAGCGGCTCCAATCTTGTCTTTTAGCTTGAAATTATCCCTCCTTAAAGTTAATGTTCTGTCAAACATTGCCTTTAATTGAGCTGATAAAGAACCAAAGTAGACTGGGCTTGAGACAATGATGGCATCTGCTGCTGTTAGTTTAGGCCTTATTGCCTCCATCGAATCTTTTATTGAGCATTTTCCTTTTTGTTCTTTGCATGCATCACAAGCTATGCATCCTTTTAGGTCTTGTTTTGCTAATGTTACTTTTTCTGTTTCAAATCCTTTTTCTTTTGCTCTTTTCAGGGCATAATCAATTGCATTTTCATTATTTCCGTCCTTAACTGGTGAGCCGCTTACCCCTAGAATCATCATTTTAATCGTTTTTTTGTTATTTTTGCTGGTTGTTTATTCATAATTTTTAGGGCTTCTTTATATGTCAATAATTTGTTTTTTGCTCCATGGTGCTGAATTACAGATTCTGCATTTGTTCTTGCGAGTTTCAATGCGAATTCTATGCTGTTTTTCTTTATCATCCCAGACAGGAAGGAAGAGGCAAAAGCGTCTCCTGCGCCGGTTGTCTCTACAACTTTTATGTTGTTTGACTTTATTGAGTATACATACTTTCCATCATAAGCGTGAGCTCCGTTTTTACCATCTGTTACAACAACTATATTGACTAGTTTGTTTAATGTTTTGAGCATATCTTCCAATTTACTTTTTTTTGTCATAGAAGCAGCTTCTTCCTTGTTTAATACAAAGATATCTGCTCTTTTTAGGATTTCCCTGCTATAACCAATCCCTTTCTCAGCTAAGTATGGGCTTGCATTGAATGCAATTTTTATTCGCTTTTTCTCTGCGAATTTGGCAATTTTCTCTAATGTTTTGAATGAGTTATTCATCATTGTGCAAATGAATAGCCATTTTGTATCTAGTTTTTTGAGCTTGATTTCATTAAACATTAGGTTATCGTTAGCTCCTTTGAAAGCTAATATTGTCCTGTCATGCTTGAGACTGTCAAGGATTATGGAATAACCTGTTCTCTCATTTTTGCTGCATGCTATCATAGATGTGTCTACATTATCTCTTTTAAGATGTCTTTTAATTTTATCTGCATTTGATCCACAACCAGTTTTAGATATACAAGCAACTTTATGGCCCAATCTTGATAAAGAAACTGCGGTGTTTGTTGCACCACCGCCTGTTGTAAATTCTAGTTGTTCGATTAGGATTTTTGAGCCAGCGGGGTATGCAAGGAAATCAGTTTCTCCTTTACTATCCATTATTTTTATTAGTTCTGAGAATTTAGTTCTAGCGAAAACGTCTACTGTAGAGCTTCCTACTGTTATTACATCATACATAGTTTTGCCTTATGTCATCTACTATTTATAATTTACTAAAAAATAAAAAGAAGAAAAAGTAAATCTTAAACTTGGCCCAATCTCCAAATGTCTTTTAAGGCAACAATCACTGTTGCTGGAACTACAAAGGCTAATACCTGTGTGAAGATTCCCTGCATATATGTTCCAATAAACTCAACTGAGGATAATGTTGCTCCTGCTCCTCCAAGGCCCGCTGTTACTATTAAAACGCCGGCTACTATTAAAAATTCTTTTGTTTCTTTACCTGTTACATTTAGGAGGCCAACAACCAAACCTAGAACAACTAGCAGTGATGCTAGCCATACGGTCATAGCTCCTAACGAGACAATGCCAAGAACAATTGCTATAATTACTCCAATTATAAAAGAGTAATTACCCACTCTTTTGTCCATCATAGTTCACCTCTTTTTTTGGCTTTATGAATAAAGCCATTTATTGTGTTTTTGGCATCTCTAATATATAAACCTTATGGTCAATAACTTATAGAATCTAGTATGGTATGAGTGTTAACTGTGGTTAGATATTGTGAAATTTTTTTGTTGTTTTTTCCTAATTTGGATATGAAAACTGTTTTTAGGTATTCGTTTTCTTTGTTACTTATTCTCGCTTTTTGGTCTGCTTCTATTAAGCCATAAGGGTAACCTAAAAAAACAGGATCTTTTGAGTTTTGTTTTAGAATGCTGAGAATGTTATCTATATTGTATTTTATTTTGTTAAAGATTTCAAATTTAAAAATATAATTGGAGTTTTTATGCAATTTTATTATGTACATGCCTACTTTGTGGTTTTCGTTACTGATTTCAACTAATGGGTGGTAGTACCACTCTGTGTTTGGAGCAATTTCGTTTAGAACAGGGATTAAAGCATTGCCTGTTTCTGTGAAAAGTTCAGATGTTTTTGATATTGCAGAAATTATGATGTTTTTTTCTATTGATTTTTGGTATAGTTCGTTTAGGTAATTTATTTCATTAGTTATTGTTGCTTTTAGGTCTCCGTCCATTACAATAATGTCATTCTTGTTTAATTCGTTGATTATTTCTTTTGCTGTTTGTAATTCTGCAAATCTTCTTATGACATTGCCTATACTTGTGATAGAGATTCTGTGTTTTCCCTGTCTTATCGTTTCGTCAAACGAGTTGAATTCAAGCTCTTTTTTATCAAGACCAAAGAATTTTACTTTGTAGTTGATGTTTTCTTCTTTGTTTTCTGCGTTGATTAGGATATAGAATTCCTGCTTTTTTGAGCTAATTCTTTTATTTTGTTCATAGATGGAATAGTATGTTCTAATTAATTGTAAAGAGAAGTTTGGAGCCTTTAATATTTCAGTGTTTCCTGCATCGATGAAGGCTATTTTTTGATTTGTGTCAATGTCTTTTATTTCTTTAAAGTTGTTCTTGTCTATTCTAATCGGTTTATAAGATGGATCATTAAACTGAACATGGTCCCCCTTTTCTTTTAGGCTTATTTTTAATGATTCTAGGATGTCGCTTATCACATTTTTATCCATTGTTATTGGGAATTTTCCCTTATATAAAATGATTCTCTTTTTTAATAGAAATGTTTTTATAGTGGCATTTCTAAATGAGGATTATCTACAAAAAAGAGCTGAAAATGAAGAAAATCATGTATTTTTTTCTTGTCTTTGTTATAGTTACCTCTATGGTTGGTTGTGTGAGGAAGACAGGGAAAGTAGCTTTATTGCCTGGAGAGACTTTTGCTGTTGAAAGAACAATAGCTGATGGGCAAATTACTTTGTATATTGGTTCTAATCCGAGCTTGATGGATGATAATGAAACAATACTAATTGCAGAAATGATTCCAGATGGGGTTTCTTTTGTTGAAGGTTCTTTCAGTTTAGAACCGACATCCTATGAGGATGATATTGCTTTTTGGTTATTTCAAAATAATGTTGGTATTCTTCCTGTTCAAATTACCTATTCTATTGATGGAATATCTGCAGTAGGCTCTGAATTTAGGGGGAAATTTGGGCTGAAAATAGCTAACATTGAAGGAATTATCGGAGGGGATAATGCGGAGATTATAGTGTGCAACAACAATTCTGTATGCGATTCTGGAGAAACTACTGAAAACTGCCCAACTGATTGTACTATCATTTTTTGCGGGGATGGCTCTTGCACATCAGGAGAGGATTGCAGCAATTGCCCAGGAGATTGCGGAAGCTGCCCTTCTGGTGGAGGAGGAGGCGGAGGTGGTGGAGGTGGAGGAAGAACTCCAAGAGTTAGTGTGACTAACTTGACCCAAGGTACCCAAACTGAATTAAACATTACTGGAGAACCAGAAAGCGAAATTGTTGAAGGGGTTGAGGAAGAGGTTAGCTATCAATTTGAAGAGGTTAAGACAGAAGATATTCTTGATATTGTTGGTATAGATACTGAGAAGGAAAAAGCAGAGTTTGTATTAAACGTTAATCTGCTTTGGTTTTTAGTTATCTTACCTTTGATTTTCATTATATTGTACCTTAGAAAACAAAGGATTGATAGGAGGATTGAAGAAGAAGAGGAAAAGTTGATTAAACAACACAAACCACCTAAATTTATTTTTAAGGTACTTAAAGAGGAAGGGTATCCTACAAAGGAGATAAAGAAAGAATTTGGGATAATAAAGCTAAAAGAGTATATCTTAAAGGCAGCTCCTAAACATGATAATAAAATAATCAAAAGTGTTTTGATAAAGGAAGGATGGGGTAAGGGCAGCATAAATAAAGCATTTAGGGAAGTTATGAAGGATAAAAAGAAGAGATTAAAATGAAAAAAATAACCTTACTTTTTTGTTTGGGAATTGCCCTATTCTTAATCTCTGGTTGTGATCAGAAGACAGGAAAAGCTGCATTGTTGTTAGGAGAACAGGGAGAAGGGGTTATTGGAAAAGAATGCAGGAATGGTGTAATATATGAACTTTCTAGAGATATTAGTGGTGCTACTGAATGGGAAGCAGGTTCAGCTTGCGCTAATGACTGCCCACTTCCAAATCCGTCTTCTAATTGTTTTAGCCCAGAGTCAACTAAATGCGGTTGGTGGTGTTCTGGAAGATGGTGCAAAGAAACTACTAAAATAAGTTGGTATTGGCAGACTCTCAATTCAAGAAGCTGTAATGGATATATGTATCCAACTTATTATGGTGCTGATGCTAAATATTATTTTTATAATCCTTCAGATGGGCAATATTATGAGGGTTCTACTAATCTTTATAATTATCCTTATTATCTTGATTTTAACACTCAGCCATCATGTTATCAAAACACATATGATAAATTTTCCAGAATAACAACCAGCCAGACATATCATTCAAGAGAAGACATGTGCTGGCTTTTCGGCTCTGTTAATGAACAGGCATATCCTTTCCAGTGGCTTGGAAATTATAGGTGTGTAGATAACTACCTTGAGTTACAATATTATGAGCATCGTATACTGTATTCTATGGCTAATCCCAATGGCCAAGCTTCTGATATAACTGATTGGAAGCGTATTTATCCTATCGGTTATGTTGGAAGAGAAAATGGAAATAATGTATACAAAGATGTAAATGATAGAAAATGTTCTGCAGATGGGTCATACGTTACTGCCAAAGAGTATAATTTGTTATGCGATGCAGCAGCTGGAAATTATCGTTGGGATTCAGGAGTTTACGAAGATTATCTCGATTGTAATGTTGGGCAACCCATAATAGGAGAAAAAAGCAGATGCTCTGAGGATAAAAGCAAAGTTCAACTGGATCATTTTGAGAATATAGGTTGCGAAGAAGTTACACCCGGAAGTGCAGCTTGCAAGGTTCAGAACGTATGGGTGGACTCTGAAATTTGTGATCCCGGTAAAATATGTTCAGAGGATAGCCCAGGTGGTGCTCAGTGTGTTCTTATGCCTTGTGTCGATGATGATGGAGATGATGTAGATTCATGCAGTGCAAACGGTGAACCTATTCCTGGTTGTAGTTCTACGTGCGATTGCAATGATAATGATGCTAATATTAACCCAGGAGCAACAGAAATTTGTGATGGGGTTGATAATGATTGCAATGGAGAGATTGATGAAGAGTATGTTTGTATACCCATTACAACATGCAAGGATTTTTGTGAGGGTTTAGAAGGTGTAAGTTATACTGCTGCTTATGTTGCAGGTAATGACGATCCTAACAAAGCAGGATGTAAGGTTAGTCAATGCTCAGCAGGAGAATATGCTGCTAGCAGTTATACTGATGGGGGGGTTGCAGATGACTCTTGTAAGGCTTACACACAAAATAGCAATTCAGTATGCTGTTGTGTGGATAAAGAAGTTTGTGATGATGGAATTGATAATGATAAAGATGGTTTTATTGATTGTGCAGATCAAGACTGCCCAAACTGTGCACCTTGTATGTACCAAAACACAAACCACCCTGAGCTGGGCGGAGATCTGTTACCTGGATTTTGTTATCATTTTGAGGATAATACTAATGGATGCGTTGTAGATAAAGATAAAGATGAGTATATATATCCTACAGGATATGCTGATGATCCCTTGCACAAATGTTTAGGTGATTGTAATGATATACCCAGCATAGTTCCCAGTTTGCCGGATATATGCAAACAAGAAGGAGTAGACTGCACTAAACCAGAATTTTTTATTTGCCCTAAATGCATAAACCCCGGGAAAAAGGAAATCTGTAATGACAATGTAGATAACGATTGTGATGGTTTGACTGATTGCCAGGATGTTGAAGATTGTCCAACATGTTCTGCCTGTAAGGCAGGAAGCTATACGGGATTTTGTCAACAATTTTCATCAGGCAATGCAGCATGTGTGGCAGATACAGATAAGGATGGTTATTTGGCAGGAGGAACCTATGATCCTAAAAATCCACAAAGTTCGTGCTTTGGTGATTGTGATTATGATCCAATGGATGATATGAATGATCCTCTTTGCAAGGACAAAGGCAGTAGCCTTATAGATTGCAACAAGAAAGACAACAAAGGTTATCTTGTTAACAGCGGTTGCGCTGTTTGTATACATCCTGGCCAGAATGAGATGGCATGCAATGATAAAATAGATAATGATTGTGATAGTAATACTGATTGTGGCGATGATGAATGTGATAAGGCGCAATGTACTAAAGATCCAGAAAAATATGGTTTGTGTACGAGCACAGAGCCGGTGCCAAATGGAGCTTGTACAAAGTATAACACATGCCATGAAGCATGCATGGCAACTTATCCTTCTTACAAAGCGCTTTATGATGTTGCTAATCCCCCACCAATATATGCCAGATGTACAAGCGCTTCATCGTGTAATTATTGGCCTTGGTGCATAAATGAGAATGTGGATGATTGCAGTGATGGTTCTCAGTTGAGCTCTGTAGGGCTCCCTTTAGGCAGGGCATGTGATTGTGGTTTTGACAATGTTTGCAATGAGGATCCTCTTATTATAGACCACCCAGTTAAGGTGTGTTTGGACCAGTACCGATACAATCAGTTAAGCAGAACATTAAATCTTAAGGAAGGGGGAAGGGGGTGTTATAATGGTTGGAAATGTTATGGGACTTACTCCCCTATAGGTGGGCCTTGTTATTCAATAGAAGACAAAGTAGGAAACTGTAAATATTGTGATTGGCACCTAAAAGGGATGGATTCTTCACCTCATGATCAAGGTATCTGGAAGTTTGATATGGATGATCATTTACCATGTTGGACATGCAAACAGATAGAAGGGAGGGGGTTGTTACTTGGTTTGATTGGAGTTACTTCTCTTTGGCCTGTTGCTCAATACGATCAGCCCAAAGCATGTAAAATGAGCGATGACCAGGAAGGAACATGTAAAGATGGTGAATGTATAGCTCTAGAGGCTAAACCATGCAGCCTTGATGAGTCTTCAATTATGAACTCAAATACAAGAAGCAGCAAGTGCCCTTCATATTGTTCCCTTGATAGGAAAAGCAAATTACACTTTTATTGCTCTTCAGATGGCGTCTGTAAGCAAAAACCTAGCCCTTATGGTAAAACAGATTGTTACCCTGGTTGGGGGGGAGGAGGGCCTTTTGAACAGATGTGTTTTGATCAGGCGGATGGGCCTACTTGCTTGACAACTGGAGGACTAAGCGGATTTTTAGTAGGAAATGTGCGAGATTCTGTGGGAACATTTTCTAGAACTTTTGATTCCTTTGGTGCTACAATAAACTCTATCTTAACTGTGCCTACATTTTTAATTCCAGTTCCTGGAGCAAGCTATGTAGTAAATGAAATAAGGTGTGTTATCATCAATAATGATGAGCTTGTTGTTGATCCTGTTACAGGGGAAGAGAGAAGAAGACTTACAGCTTTAGGGTGCGTGTTATAATGATAAAAAAAACTATTTTATTGGTTGCAATGTTTTTAATTATTTTGGGAACTGTTGAGGCTAACACATTGTATGAATATTTTGAAACATTTAATTCTTCAGACATGAACATAATCTATGGGGGCTATGAAAGTGGTGATGTGTACAACAAGATTGACCAATTTCTTCTGGCTTTTGGCGCAATAGAATCAACTAATTATTACTCAGGCGAGGAGTATGTTCCTAGCGATGAGGGCAATGTGTTGGTTATAGGCACTTATATAGGGAATGAGTACATTTATGGGTTTATGGGTGGAAGATGGCCTTTAGAAGGGTATGATGCTTTTATGCAGTTGGGATATTATAAAGGATACAGTACGATTTATATAACTGGAGACAGGTTGAATTCAACACTTCAGGTTATAGATTATGCTATCAATTACAGAGATCATGCAGATGAGCTTAATAGGGATGTTGTTTTGTTGAATGATGGAAAGGCAGTTGACCCTAAAGAAAGCTGTACTGTTGACAGTGATGACGGTAATCCTGCTGTTGTTGGTGTGCTGGAGCCTTATAACCTCACTGATATGTGCATTGATAACTCTAAGTTAAGAGAATTTTCCTGTGAAGATCGCCTGATTGTTCTGGAAGACATAACATGTGATTGTTTGAATGGCGCTTGTGTCCAAAGTTCCAATAATCTTTTTAAGATATTAGATGATTTTATAGACCAGACAACTTTACCCAAGACGTTTTTTGGTTTTATCAAATCATGGATATCAAAGTAATAATTGTTTAGGACCATCGGTTCTTTTTAGTTTATCCATGCTGGTTTAATATAATGAAAAAAGAAAAATTAAGGTTTTTAAAATTAGTAATGTTGTTTTTAATTATTCTTTGTAGTCTTGTAATGGCCGTTTCTTCTAAAATGACTTATGTCTTTACAATTAAAAACGAAAAAGGGGTTATTTCTCCGTATAACCTTGAGCTTTTTGAGGTCCAGTTTGGTGAGGATTCTAATGATGATGAGGGCAATTATAAAGTTGATCTCGTTAGCGGGGATAAAGTGCTTTATTCTGTTAAGTTTGATTTTGTGGCTCTGATCCTTCCATCAATATCAGATGAGTGTATAAGTGATGAAAACGGCGAGGTTGTTTGTGAAATATACCCTATAGAAGAAACAATCCCAATAGTTACTATAAATCTTCCTTGCCTGAGAAAAGCAAACTCTGTCAGGGTATATGGAAGTGAAAATTTCCTTTTTGATTATCCTGTTCCAGGATATAGGGGCCATTTTAATTATGCACTAATTTTGATTCCTGCTGTTTTAATATCTATTATCTTGGTTGTCTTGATAGCTAAGAAACACAAAACAAAAGGGGCCTATCCCCCAAATTACTAAACATGATCCAGATAAAACACAGAAAGGCTCAAGGAATGCCAATGAATGTTATTATTATAGCTGCTATTGTTTTAGTAGTTTTAATTGTTTTATGGTCCATATTTACAGGCAGAATGGGTGTGTTTTCAAAAGGATTAGCTGCGTGTAAAGGAACATGTATTCCAAGAGATAAATGTCAGGCAATTGATCCAAAAGGAGCTTGCAATAATCAGGGATTAGATAAAGAAGAAAGTAATGTTAATGGAAAAACAATTACTTGGTTTTCGCCTCCTGATCAGAATGTAGTATGTTGTTTACTGTAAAAATGAAAAATAAGATTTTATGGGTACTTGTATTTTTGCTTTGTTTAAGTTATGTAACTGCTTTAGAGGCTGAGGTTATTGATGGTGCAAATGTACTAACAAATGAACAGGAAATTAGAGACATTATAACGGCAAGTAAAGTAGGGGGGAAAATAATCCTTAAAACAGTTGGATCAGCAGATTTGGAAGAGGAAAGTAAAATATTGAAGGATGTAGATAAGTGCACTATATTCATTTTATACGAAAAAGACAAGAAGGTAAGAATAGCTTTTGAGAAATGCAATAGATTGGATGAAGGAAGGCTTTCATTCCTGAAGAATTTTGATGTTGGACATGATTATAACACCAAATTGAAAGAGTTAGTCCAGAAAATAGTTTCTCTTATTGATGATCCTAAGGCAGAGGAATGCAAGCCTGTCTATGAAGGTGATAAATCAGATGATAAGAGGCTGAAAATTGTTTTTTTAGGTTCAGGTTTTGCAAATGAGGCTGAGTTTAAGAAGAATATAGTCGATAATATAATTAAGAAGGGGTTTATGGAGTATCAGCCCTTTAAGAAATATACTGGCGATGGAAAAAAAGGCTCGTTTTATTTTGCTTATGGGGAGCACAATATACCAATAGAATACGAAACAAACGGCATAGTAAAGGAAAACTCACTTAGTAAGGTTATACTTTCTAGGAATAAGTGTCCGGGTTTCTATTATACTATCCTATTAGATAAAAACTGGGGGGAGGATAATAAGCACGATAAGCTTCTTGGATTTTATATAGAAGGCATGAAGATAAGCTTTGCTAAGATAGAGCCTTCTGTGGTGATGCATGAAACTGGCCATCGCTTTGAGCTAAATGATGAATACATATACAATGGCAATAAGGGGGTTGTTATTGATTTAGTTAAGATAAAATATACTAATTGCCAACAGAATACCCAATTGTGGGATAAGTATTTTATGGGAGTTTTTGATTCACGTGTTTATTTCAAAGGATGCATTACAGGAGGCAGATGGAGGTCATCTGAAACTAGCTTAATGAAAACCCCCATAGGCACGAAATTTAATTTCTTAAGCTGTTTGTATATTGTGGATGAGTTTGAAGGAAAGAAAGGTTTTGAAAAAGTTAAACCAATATGCAAATTAATGTATGATTCTAAAGACCTCCAGCAGCAGGGTTAGCCTTTATATACAGAAACTTTTTTATATAGGTTTGTTAATGTTTGATATATGGTGCTAGAGCAGATATACCCTTTAAAACTTATTGAGAAGAACCCCCTGTATGCTTTATTGTTGGGAATATCTTATTCTGTTATTGGAATTGGGGCGGCTTTATTACTATTTCCAGAGGATCCTGCTATAGTTGCTGTTGCTTTTATTGCTTTGATGATAGTTCCTACATTGTCTAAGTTGTTGAAGCAGGAAGAGACAATTGAAAGCAAAAAGAGTGATTTTAATCTTGTCAATTTTTATGTTGACCATAAAGATGTTTTTAAGATTTACATTTTTCTATTTTTGGGCATATTTATGGCATTTTCCTTTTTTTCATTAGTGCTTCCTTCATTAGCGACAAACTATATTTTTGAAAATCAGATTAATGTCCTATATGGCTCTAAAACAGGCGGCGCTATTTTTTCCAAAGCACTTTTTTTGGATATATTCAAAAATAATATTGGTGTCTTGATATTATGTTTTGTGGCTGCTTTCGTCTTTGGGGATGGCGCTATATTCCTTATAACCTGGAATGCCTCTGTTTGGGGTACTATATTTGGGAATATTGCAAAGACAGCTGCTTTTAATGTTGCAAAGAGCCCTTTCTATTATTTTTTTATAATATTACTTATTGTTTTCCCCCATATGATTTTAGAGGCTTTTTCTTATATATCCTCAGCAACTGCTGGCGGAATCATATCTAAGGGCATTTTTAAGGAGAAGTTTATGTCAAAGAAATTTAAGACTTTGACAAAGAATACATTCCTGCTGATAGTATTTGCGATTCTTATACTGTTGGTAGCTGTTATTATTGAGACCTATGTTTTAAATAATGCTGATACTTATCGAGAGATAGTAAGGTTGAGTTTTAGTTAGAGCTTATTTCTAAAGTTTCATAAAGTTTTTATAGGCTTTTGGTTTCTTTTTCTCTTATGGAACATAAAGAATTGATTGATAAGATAAATAAGCTGAAAAGAGAGAAGAATGCTGTTATTTTAGTCCATAATTATCAAAGGCCTGAAATTTATGAGGTTGGTGACTTTTTAGGTGATTCTTTGGAGCTCGCTAAAAAGGCTGTACAGACAGATGCAAGGATAATAGTCTTTTGTGGTGTTGATTTTATGGCAGAGTCTGCCAAGATATTAAATCCTGACAAAATTGTGCTGCATCCTGAGAAATTAAGTGTATGTCCTATGGCTAATATGGTTACGAAAGAGCAGGTTTTGGAGATGAGGAAAAAATATCCTAAGGCTGTTGTAGTTAGTTACATAAATACTACTGCAGATGTTAAGGCAGTTTCTGATATTTGCTGCACTTCAGCGAATGCCGTCAAGGTAGCCAGCTCTTTGAAAGAAGATGAGATAATATTTACACCTGATAAGAATTTAGGGAGCTATGTTCAAAGTAAGCTGCCTGATAAGAAAATAATCTTGCTTGATGGATATTGTTATGTTCATGATAAAATAATGGCAGAAGATGTTAAGGAGGCGAGAGAATTACACCCAAATGCTAAGGTTATGGCCCATCCTGAATGCAGGATGGATGTTATAAATGAAGCAGATGCTGTTTGCTCAACCTCGCAGATGATGAAATATGCCAAGGAAAGTGAAGCAAAGGAGTTTATTGTAGTTACAGAGTGCGGTATGGTTAATGTTTTGAAAAGAGATATGCCTGATAAGCAATTTTGGGCTGTTGGTGGCACTTGTATACAGATGAAGAAGATAACATTGCAGAAGGTTTATGATTGCTTATTGAATGAAATTGAGAAGGTTGAATTGGATAAAGGAATTATGGAGAATGCTAAAAGGGCTTTGGAAAGAATGTTAGAGCTTTCTTAGCCAAAGATTTAAAAAGGATTATTCAACTATTTCTTATTATGAATAGGGGTGAGTTGCTAAATAAGGCATTCCAGAGGGGACATCTACTTACTGTAAAGAATAAGTTTTACAGAGATTGGATAAAGAAATTTATTATAGACGAGACAAAAGGAGATGTTGGGACAAAAGGCGACATAACAACAGACGCTGTTCTTAAGAATGGAAGAAAGGTTAAAGCATATATACACTCCAGGTCTGATGGTATAGTTGCTGGCATAGAGGAGGCATCTTTACTGCTTGAGAACTCTAAGATAAAGGTTAAAGCATTAGTCAAGGATGGTGGTAAGGTAAAGAAAGGCAGCAGAATTCTTTTGTTAGAGGGAAATGAGAAGATTATGCTAAAGATAGAGAGACCAATTCTTGATATCTTGTCAAGGATGTCGGGTATTGCTACTCTGACTAATAATCTGAATAAAAGGATAAAGAATAAGGTACCAATTGCTTCAACGAGGAAGACAGAGTGGAGATATCTTGATAAAAAGGCGGTTTTTGTTGGTGGAGGATTAACGCATAGGCTGGCTCTTTGGGAATCAATATTGATTAAGGATAACCATCTGGATGCCCTAGGCAATGAGGGGGTTGAGGATGTTATAGATACTGCATTAGAGAGGGTATGGAAAAAAAGAGATAAGAGTGTTTTTGTGGAGATTGAGGTTTTTAATGAGAGGCAGGCATTGAAGGCTGCTAAGAAATTTAAGGAATTGCAATCTTTGTCTAATGAGGTGCCTTGTTTTGTGATGCTTGATAATATGGAGCCCAGGGAAATAAAAAAAATAGTAAAGATATTAAAAAGAAATGGCCTTTTTGATAATATCCTTATAGAGGCTTCTGGCGGGATAAATCCAGGAAATATAAGGAAATATGCCAAGACTGGTGTTGATGTGTTATCTTTGGGTTATTTGACTACAACTGTAAGATCATTGGATATCAAACTGAGGGTAGAATGAAGATTGGAGTAATAGGCGTTGGGGCAATTGGAAGCGTGTTATGCGGCTTTATAGATAAAGAGTTAAGGGAGCACGAGTTAGTTGCTGTTTGTGATATTGATAATAAAAAAGTAGAGAAATTAGTAGGGTCTTTGGAAAGAAAACCTCTAATTTTAGATATTGATGGCTTGATTGAAAAATCTGATCTTGTTATTGAAGCTGTAAGCACATCTATAGTAAGGTCTTTGCTTGAGAAATGCATAAAGGGCAAGAAGCATCTGATGGTGCTTAGTGTAGGTGGCTTAATTGAGAATGCTGATTTGCTGCCTAAGTTGACTGCAAGATTGTTTATCCCTTCTGGAGCTATTTGTGGTATAGATGGTGTTAAGGCAGCTAAAATTGAAAGGGTATATTCTGTTACGATAACTTCTACTAAAAGCCCAAAGAGTTTAGCAGGAGCCCCTTATGTTGTTGAGAACAAAATTGATTTAGACTCTATTAAAGAGAAAAAGGTTATATTTGAAGGAAACGCTTTACAAGCAATAAAAGGTTTTCCGAAAAATGTTAATGTAAGCGCTGTTTTAAGTTTAGCTGGGATTGGTGCTGAGAAAACTCAAGTTAAGGTTGTTGTTGATCCTTTTAGCAATAAGAATATGCACGAGATAGAGGTTGAAGGCAGTTTTGGCAAGCTTTATACAAGGACAGAGAATGTTTTGAGCCCTTTAAATCCCAAGACTTCTCATCTGGCTGTTTTGAGTGCGTGTGCTACTTTGAAAAGATTAACTGGGCACATCAAGATTGGAAATTGAAAATACTTTAATTCCAAAAATTTTTAAATAATTAAAATACTAAAGCATTTTAAAATTTAAAAAAACGAAGTTTTTTAAACATCGTCTAATTCTATAGAAAAATCATGTATGAATTAATAATAACTGAAAAACCACAGGCTGCTTTTAAGATAGCTACTGCATTAGCAGATGGCAAGGCAATCAAGGAGAATATGCAGGGTGTTCCTTACTATAAAATTACTCATGGAAAGAAAGATATTATAGTTGCTTGTGCTGTCGGTCATTTGTTTGGTTTAGACAGGAAGAAAGGAGAAAAGAAATGGGCATTCCCTGTTTTTGATATTGAATGGCAACCTTCATATGAAACAAGAAAAACAGCTGCTTTTACTAAGAAATATTTACAGACAATAAAGAAATTAGCAAAAGACGCTAAAGAGTTTACTGTTGCAACAGATTATGATATTGAGGGAGAGGTTATAGGGTTAAATGTAGTTAGGTATGCCTGCAAGAAGAAAGATGCTGCAAGGATGAAATTTTCAACATTAACAAAAGAGGATTTAATTGAGGCTTATGAGAATAAGTCAAAAACTCTAGACTGGGGACAGGCTAATGCTGGAGAGGCAAGACATTTCTTAGATTGGTATAACGGTATTAATTTTTCAAGAGCTTTAACTTCAGCTTATAAAACAACCGGAGGATTTAAGATATTAAGTATTGGAAGAATCCAGGGGCCTGCTTTAAAAATAATTGTGGACAGGGAAAATGAGATTAAGGTTTTTAAGCCAGTCCCTTTCTGGCAGATTGAGCTTTTAGGAAATGTTAATTCTAGTGAGATTGAGGCATGGCATATCAAAGATAAATTTTGGGAAAAGAAAGAAGCAGATAAAATAATGAATAATGTTAAGGGTGTTAAGGAAGGAAAGGTAAAAGAAGTCAAAACATCACAGTTCAAACAAGCTCCGCCTAATCCATTTGATTTAACTTCTTTACAGGTTGAGGCTTATAGGCTGTTTAGGATTCAACCAAAGGATACATTGGCTATTGCTCAAGAGTTATATACAGCGGGATTTATATCTTACCCCAGAACTTCTTCTAATCAATTATCTAGTAAAGTAGGATATTCTAAGATTTTGTCTTTATTGGCCAAGCAAGGACATTACAATGCTTTATGCAATCAATTGCTTAAAAAAGGAAAATTAAATCCGAATAATGGCAATAAAACAGATCCTGCTCATCCGGCAATATACCCCACTGGTTTAGTGCCTACATTAGATGATAGGGCTGCTAAGATTTATGATCTAATCGCCAGGAGATTTATGTCAACTTTTGGTGAAGCTGCGGTTAGGGAAACAATGAAAATTGACATTGATGTTAAAGGAGAGATATTTGTTGCAAAGGGGACAAGAACAGTAGAGAAAGGATGGTTTATTTACTATGGTGATTATGTGAGGATAGAAGAAAAAGAGTTACCTAAAGTTAAGGAAGGAGATGTTGTTAAAGTAAAGAAAATTACTTTGCATTCTAAGGAAACTCAGCCTCCAAAGAGGTATACTCCTGCTTCTATTATTAAGGAACTAGAGAAAAGAAATCTTGGTACGAAAGCTACAAGAGCTTCTATTGTAGATACCTTATTCCAGAGGCATTATGTTCATGGTTCTAGCTCTATAGAAGCTAGTGAGCTGGGGATTCATACTATTGAAACGTTAGAGAAATATGTTCCAAAGATAATTGATGAAGCTTTAACAAGGCATTTTGAAGATGAGATGGAAGAAATACGTGAAGGTAAAAAAGATAAAGAAAAAGTGTTGAATGAAGCTGAAGAGGATATCAAAGAAGTGATTAAGGATTTCAAAAAACACGAAAAAGAAGTTGGAGAGAGTTTAAAGAAAGCACATTGGGAAGCGAAAGATGTAATGTCAACTTTAGGTTCATGTCCAAACTGCAAAGAAGGGATTTTGATGATGAGAAAGGGAAAGTTTGGAAGTTTTGCTGCCTGCAACAAATATCCTGAATGCAAGACAACATTTTCTCTGCCTAATAATGCTATGATAAAACCTTCAAAGAATGTTTGTGGAACATGCAGTATGCCTATGGTTTTGGCTATAAAGGCAAGAAAGAAGCCAATGGAATTTTGTTTGAATCCTAATTGTAAGTCAAAATATGTTGATGGTAAAGCGGGTAAGGAGGCAAAAGCAGTTGCACAGGGAAAAATTGAGAAGAAATGCCCTAAGTGTGATGGTAACCTTGTTCTTAGGAGCTCTATCTATGGCAAGTTTTATGGATGCTCTAATTATCCCAAGTGCAAGCATATTGAGAAATTGGAGAATGGGAAGAAATAAATTTTTTTTAATACTAATTATATTATTAATAGTTCCATCTATACATGCAAAAGAGGCTCATTTGACTTTATTAGCAGTTAAGGAAGTGGGAGATGGTTATGAGGGAACCACTGCTGATTTATATTTGGAGATAAAAGATGGGAGCGGCAGGGTTTTTCTGGATACTTTTCCCTTGACAAAGGTTGATACTCAGATCAGTACAAGGTTTGCAAAGGATATAGCATGTTCTTTTTTAGAACAGGATTGTTCAAAATATGATTTTATTTATACTATAAGGGCAAATTCTCCAATAATAGCTGGGCCTTCTGCAGGAGGGGCTATAACTTTGCTTACAATATCTTTACTAGGTGATTTTGAGTTAGATGAGAAGATTAGTATTACTGGAACTATAAATTCTGGCAGTATAATCGGGCCTGTTGGAGGCATTAAAGAAAAAATAGATGCTGCTAAAAAGATTGGGTTAAAAAAGGTGTTGATTCCTGCTGGGGAGGGGGTAATTGTTGAAGATAGGAAAATTATAGAGACAATAGAGATAATTAAGGAGAATAAATCTTTTGTTAATGCCTCAATTAAGAATAAAACTATTGATTTGATTGAGTATGGTAAAGAAAAAGGAATAGAAGTAGTAGAGGTTTCTGATATAAACGATGCTTTGTATGAGTTTACAGGCATTGAGTTTGAAGATGGAGATTATACTTTAGAGATAGATAAAGATTATGAAAGGACAATGTCTAATTTGGCTGAGCAGCTTTGCAATAGAAGTGATAAATTGATCGGGATGGTTGATAAGAAATATAATGGTGGGGATAATATAACCATGGATTCTACTTTGAATCTAACTAGTAAGGGAAAGATAGCTGTTGGAAATGGGAAGTATTATTCAGCAGCATCTTATTGTTTTGGTGCAAATGTTAAATTAACTTACCTCTTACTTTTCTTAGATAATGCTAGCGATGAGGATATTAACGAAAATATAGATATTATTGAGAAAAATGCTGATAGATTAGAGAAAAGTATTGATAAAAAAGAAAAGAAAACAATAACTGATCTTGAAGCTTATGTTGTTGTTAAAGAACGTTTGATAGAAGCAAAAGATTATAAAACAAAAATAGCTGAAGGTAATATTACTGGAGATGTCCTTTATAATCTGGCATATTCTTTTGAAAGAGTTTACTCTGCTTTTTCATGGGCTAATTTTTTTGATCATAGGGGTAATGAGTTTGATTTTAATAAGAAAGCGCTTGAATCTTCATGTAAGGATAAGATAGCTGAGGCTGAAGAGAGATATAACTATGTTTTATTGTTTTATCCTGTTTTGGATTTAGGCAGCACCAGGAAGGAGATAGATTATGCTTATGATGATTTAGAGAACAAGGATTATGAGCTTTGTTTGTTTAAGGCGACAAAAGCAAAAGCAGAGTCTGATGTTATTTTAAGTGTTAGTGGTATTGGAGAAGATAAAATAGATGGTTTACTTGCTAAGAAAATAAAAGCAGCAGAGAAAAACATTTTTAAGCAAGTTGAGAAAGGCAATTTTCCAATCTTAGCTTACTCGTATTATGAATATGCAAATGAACTTAAGGACAGTGATAAGTTTTCTGCTTTATTATATTCAGAATATGCCCTTGAGTTAAGTAATCTAGATATGTACTTTGAGAGGGTTAAAGGCGGTGCAGATATAAAGCTTGATTTAAAGCCCGTTTTGCTTTTGGTTATTGGATTTTTGATAGGTTATTTGTTTTCTAAGGTTCCTAAGAAGAAAGCAAAGAAAAGAGGAAAGACTAAGAACAGAAAATCATAGATATTGTACCCAATACCTCAAGCAAAGCTAGAGGTTTTCCTACTTCAAAATATGAATATTTTGAAGTGATTATAAACCCGAGCAGAGCCTTTTACAGCCCTGCTGGGAAAAAAGAGGTGATAGATTACTATCAATAAAATATAGGATACAACTGATATATAAACTTTTCTTTGTAATAGTATCCTAAAGTAGTGACAAAAAGGCAGTACCTGAAAATGGTTATAAAAATGGATAAGATAATGGTTTTGTTTTTGATTTTATTAGTTGGTTGTTCCAGCACAGGAAAAGTTGTTGAAGACGCAGTTCCTAGGGAGAATAGCAAAGAAATAGGTGTTTATTTCTGCCCCCAAGATGATTGTGAGAAGGTATTGATTGATGTTATAGATTCAGCTTCTAAAAAGGTTCATTGCGCTCTTTTTGATATTGATCTTAAAGATTTGATTAAGGCAATTGGTGCGAAAAGCCATGAAGTTGAGGTTAAATTAGTTGTTGATGATGAGAATTATGGGGAGATCAAAGGGCCGGGTGTTAGAAAAGATACTTCTTCGCAATTCTCCCATAATAAGTTTTGTGTTATTGATGGCAAGATGATTACAACAGGCTCAATGAATCCTACTGATAATGGCGCTAATAAGAATAATAACAATCTGTTAGTTATCTATTCTAAGTATTTAGCTGTTAATTATGAAGATGAGTTTGAGGAGTTGTGGAATGGCAGTTTTGGTGAAGGCTCTAGTGTTAAGTATCCTACAATCTATTTTAATGGCAAGGAAATTGAGAATTATTTCTGCCCTGAGGATGATTGTGCTGAGCGTATAATTGAGGAAATTAATGATGCTGAGAAATCTGTGTATTTTATGACATTTAGCTTTACAAATGAGGATATTGCTGATGCTTTATTGTTTAACGATAAGATTGATATAAAAGGTTTGTTTGAGAAGGTAGGTGCTGGAAGCCAATACTCCCAGTATGGCAGGCTAAGGGATTTTGGTTTAGATGTCAGGTTAGACACTAATCCAGCTACTATGCACCATAAGGTTTTTATAATTGATAATGAAACTGTAATTACTGGCTCGATGAACCCTACTGGTGCAGGTGATCATAAGAACGACGAGAATATCTTGATAATACATGATAAAAAGGTTGCTGAGGGGTTTGTTGAGGAGTTTAATCATTTGTTTGGAGAATAAAATGGAATATAGTTTTACAGCATGGGGGCATAAGAATGTTACTGGGAGGCATAAAAGAACACTTGAGTTTACCAAAGATAGTGAACTAGGAATAGAAGGAGATTGTATTTTGGGTGTTACTTCTAATTTTAGTATTTATGATCTTAAGGAACTGATAAAAGAAGGTGGTAAGTTGAAGATGGTTATTACTGTAGATGATGTTTCTGACGAAGTTATATTTGAGCCTAATCCCGAGTTTAATGATGAGGAGGAGATTGTTGTTCGTATTGGGGATTTCAGCTCTGACAGGACTTTTGGGCTGAGAGCGGATAAGGCTTGTAGTGATCTGAAAAGAGAATTAGTGGAGAAATTGAAGGATCCTGGGCAAAAGATAGATGTTTTGATAATTACTTTATAGTAGTTACAAAATAGAAAGATTTATAAAGTAGAAATCTATGCTTTTTCAATATGCTTAATGAGGAAACAAAGAGTATAGACCATATAATAGAATTAAATGTAGTTACTAAAGTTGTTTGTGATTTTTTTAAGCAACACAGTATTTTTTATTCTGAAAACCGGGGGTTTCCTTCATACATTACAGTAAGGGGAAGAAACCCTGTTGAAATTCCAGATGGAGCCCCATTATCTACTAAAATCTGGCCTGTTGATAATGAAAATCCGAAAGATGTAACTGATGCAGTTCATGCATGTGAAAAATTAGGCAGAAAATTATTATCCTCAGACAAAAAACAAGATGTTACGGTATTGTCAAGACATTTTATGATAGAGGGAGGTACTCTTCCTATAAAAGTGTCATATAGTGTTGGTGCGCCTAGGATGAAACACCCACAGGGGATTAGGAGCAACACTACAGAGGCGTTATACGTTAAGCAGATGAATCTTAATAGACTATTTTTAGGGACATTATATCATTTAATGGTAGGGAGAAATTATGATATGGCTTTTTCGGAATCTTCTGTTGTGGAAAGAGAGACAAAAGGCCCTACAATATTGGAAGCTTACCAAAAAACAAATAATTTTTTAGGTGATCCTAGGGTGAGGAGGGAATTAGTTAGATTAAGTTTAGTAGCTTATTTCTTATCCCTTTATGATATGGATAATGGTGCAAATATTGTCTTGGATCCTTGGCAGAGATTTGATGTTATTGATTTCGATAAGGCATTTTGGGGTAGGGTTCCAAATCCTTTGGAGGAACTTATAAATCCATTTGCTTATGTAATCGGTAATGGGGATGAGAGAAAGATGATTGTTTTGCCGTACGAAAAAATGATAAAACATTTTACAGGTAAGGAAGCTGAGGCTTTGGTAAATGAGGAGATGGATAGAATTTATCATAATTTAAGGAGGAATGTTAAGGTATTCCATGGCATCATAGAATTGATGTCAACCTTTAGATATTATAATCTGGCTGCAAATGAGTTATACAGCGAGAGGGATGTCATTTCATACTTTCTTAGAAGGTACCATAGTTTTATGCCAAGATAAATCTGGTTATTTTAATCACTAACATTTAACCTTCTTGTTTTTGGCACAAAGTTTAGGATTTTACCTTCTTTTATTTTTCCACAACCTAGGAAATCATCTTCGTTTTTGATTATGATATAACCTTTTACTTCTTCTTTTGTTTCAATGTCCATTCCTTTTAACCATTCTCTTGCTTGTTTTTCGTTTATTTCTATGATGTTCTTTTTAGCTTTTGGCCCAATGAGTTGTGAGCCTTCTATACTTAGCCTTACTTCGTTGTTTGAAAACTCTGCTATGTAAAGGCCAATAGAATTGATTCTTATCTTATTTAGATCAATACTTGTTAATTCTTTGTTTACTATGAATACTTTGTTTTTGTTGTTTGTCAAGAAAATGTAATCAAGCTTCTCTTTAAATTCAAACTGTTCTTCCAGCAGTTCTAAGAATCTTTTTTTATCTTTTCTCTCAAGAACCCTTAGATTCTGCATTTTATATCCCCCACATGGGGTTTTGTTTTCTTTTTATCTGAGCAATTTCTTTCAATATTTGCTTTTCGTCTTCTGATAAATATTTTTTTAATTCTTTTAGTTTTCTGAAATCTGATTCCGGGATTGATGAATACAGTATATCTCCTTCGTTTATTTGCCTGCCTATTGTGACACCTTCCATAGAAACAGCAACTTGTTTGCCCCTTTCTGCTTTTTCTATGTTTTCCTGGTCCATTTGCATGCTTTTTACCTCTGTTATCTCTTTTCCGTCCTCTTTCATCAATGGAGTTCCTACTTTTATGGTTCCTGCCAGGACGTCAACACCAGAAACAGCAGGGTTGTTTTGCCTGAAAACATAACCATGCATTAATTGAAATTTGCATGGTGTTTTTAGCTCTTCCAGCTCTTTAGCTTCTAACTTTCTTCTCTCTTCAACCTGCCATTTTTCAAAATCTTCAATTATTTTATAGATTACATTATTCTCTATGATTTTTACGTTCCCTTTATCTTTTACATCTGAGGTAATGTTAAAAGCAAGAATCACAGATTTTAAAGGGTCTTTTTCATAGTTTGCTTCTGCATCTGATAAATCTTTTTTTGTTATATTTCCAACAGAGGCTTTTTTAATCTGAATTCCTTTTTCTTTTACTAATTTGGCTAGGGCCTCTAATGATCCTAGTGAGTCTGCTTTAATTACAATCCCTTCTTTATCGGTTTGTATCAAGACTTCTTCTACTTCTGCTTTGATTTCCTGTTTTACCTTTTCTACTTCGTTAGGGGAACATGACCTTATTGGCATGCCTGATAAAACCTCATCAATATCGTTTGCCGATATTTTTACTCCGGTAGCTGCGTGCGCTTCTTTTACCACTTTGAATTTGCTTTTTTTGTCTCTCATCTCTGCTAGAGGCAGTGGCTCGAATAGGCCTTTAACTTTGGTTACTATTGGATCTGTTAATGTTCCTATCACTATTGTATCGTTTCTTTTTATGGATCCGTCATATAATATAACATCTATTGATGTCCCTAGGCCTTTTTCTTCTTTTACTTCCAGGATAGTCCCTTTTGCATTACCTTTAACATCACATTCCAGGCATTTTTCCAGGAATTTTTGCGCTAATCCTGAAATAACCATCAATAATTCAGGAATTCCTTCTCCTGTTTTTGCTGATGTTGGTATTATCGCTATTCTTTTAGTGAAATCATCTACTCTGTCAAATCTTTCAGAGTCAAAACCCAGTTCTGATAATTTTCCTACTAATTCATATATTCTTTTGTCCAGAACTTGCTGAATATTTTGGCTTTGTTTTTGGATATTTGCTAGTATATTGTCAGTACCTGATTGCCATCCTGATATCAAGTCAATCTTATTTGCTGCAATAATAAATGGGGTTTTATATTGTTTTAATATCTCAATTGACTCGATTGTTTGCGGTTTTACACCATCATTTATGTCAATTACCAAGATAGCAATATCTGCTAAGTTTCCTCCACGCCTTCTTAAGTTAGTGAATGAAGCATGACCTGGAGTGTCAATGAACAAAAGCCCTGGAATTGTGAATTTCATATTTAATTTTTCCAATAGTTTTCCACATACCTTTTTTATTATGTCTAATGGGATTATAGAAGCGCCTATTGCCTGAGTAATCCCTCCAGCCTCTCCTTTTGTTATAGCACTACCTCTAATTTTATCTAGTATGCTTGTTTTTCCATGATCAACGTGTGCTAGTACAACACACAAAGGACTTCTTATTGTCATTTTCACAAAAAAATTAAATAATTTTTTCTAGTTTAGTAAGTTTTCACTACGTTCAAACTTATAAACTATCACTAAGTTGTAAGGAATTATAATATCCTTTTTAAACATTATGATTAACTAAACAAAACTTTAAATAGATACTGGTATTACATTTTTATTATTGCTAGGGAACATGGGGTGAAAAAGTGAACAAATTAACAATATTCTTATTGTTTTTAGTCGCAGTAAGTTTTGTAAATCCTCATTCTTTTGGAAGATTTTTTATTGAAGAGCCTTTTAGAAGAGGTGATTTTGGCACTGCTTATGTAACTATAAGGAATAATTTTGATAGGGATTTAGAGGATGTTAATGTTCAGGTATATATTTATGATTTAGGACTTAGGTACACATCTATACCAAGCGATGTTGAAGACAAAGATCATGTTGTGCAGAGATTGTTTATGTATATACCTAAGAATGTTCGTGCGGGAGAGTATTTAACTAAAATAACAGTTGGAAATGATCATTATAAGGATACTCAGCATGTTTATTTGAGGATTGTTTAAGTTTTGTTAACCTTTGTTTTTGGCCATATCCATCTTTCTTAATTCTGCTCTTTTTATTTTTCCACTAATCGTTTTTGGGAATTTTTTGACATATTCTATTATTCTTGGGTATTTGTAAGGAGCTGTTACTTTCTTCACATGTTCCTGAATCTCTTTTGTTAATCCATCTGAAGCTGTGTATCCTGGCACTAAAACAACAAATGCTTTGACAACCATCCCCCTAATAGGGTCTGGATGGCCTATGACTGCTGCTTCTGCAACTGCCGGATGCTCGATTAATGCAGATTCAACTTCAAATGGGCCTATCCTATAGCCAGATGCTTTTATCACATCGTCTGATCTTCCTACAAACCATAAATAACCATCTTCATCTTTGTATGCTTTGTCTCCTGTGTAATACCATCCATTTCTGAATACCTGCTTGTCTTTATCTGGATCCTTATAATAGCCTTTGAAAAGCCCTGGAGGCCATTCTGGCTCTGTTTTTACTCCAATATGGCCTTCTTCGCCTGTTGACAATTCATTTCCATCATCGTCGATTATTGAAACAATATGGCCTGGTGTTGGCTTTCCCATTGAGCCACTTCTTATTGGCATGCACCTGTAGTTTGATACAAGGCATACAGACTCGGATTGGCCGTAATAGTCGTATATTTCCAATCCTGTTGCTTCTTTCCATGCATCTATTACTTCTGGGTTAAGTGGTTCACCTGCACTCATGCAATGCCTAAGCCTGCCGTAATTATATTCTTTCAGATTTTCCAATATCATCATCCTGTATGCTGTTGGGGGAGCGCAAAATGTGGTTATTCCAAAGTTACCTATCATCTTTAATATTGATTTTGAGTTGAACTTTCCGGGGATATTATCCTGCACTATAGTGCATCCTATAACCCATTGGCCAAACAGCTTGCCCCATGCTGTCTTTGCCCAGCCTGTGTCTGCTAAAGTCCAGTGTATATCATCTTCCCTTAAATCCTGGCAGAATTTTGCAGTTACTATATGTCCTATTGCATATGCCTGGGTTTGCAAAACCATTTTAGGATAAGATTCTGTGCCTGAAGTAAAATATATCAAAAGAGGGTCTGAGCTTTTTGTTTTTTCAATTGATGATTTATCTAATTTTTCAGAAGATTGCTTCATGCTTTCTTCAAAACTTACCCAGCCATCTTTTTTTCCACCTACGACTATCTTCTTTTTTAGAGATGGGCATTCTTTTCCTACATTATCTACTTTTTGTGTGTCTTGTTCATCGGTTATTATTGCTGTAACATCTGCTTTATTTATCCTGTATTTGATATCATTTTCAACACATAAGGTAGTAGCAGGTATAAAAACAGCTCCAACCTTTATAATGCCTAGAACTGCAATATACCACTCTGGAATTTTTGGCAGCATTACAATTATGAAATCGCCTTTTTTTATTCCTTCTTTTTTTAGAACATTAGCGAACTTGTTTGAAAGAATGCTTAAATCGCTGAAGGTATGCTTTCTGGCGCTGCTCTCGCTGTCTATGGTCATTAAAGCTACTTTTTGAGGCTTTTTTTCTGCCCATTTGTCTATTACATCAAAAGCAAAATTATAATATTCCGGCACATCCCATTTAAAATTATTATAAACTTCATCATAACTGCCCATATTCGAATCCATTTAGGTTCACCCCCTATAAAATTGATTAATTGATGAGATATTTAAACTTTTCTTCATCCTAAGATTTTTGTAGGGATAATTTTATTTGAGGATTGTTTAAGTTCTTTTGCATTAATGCACAAGGTTTATATAATTAGTTTGATTTTTGATGATTTATGTTTAAACCAAAAGATGAGGTAATGGAATTTTTGGATATGCTTTGTAGGCATAATAGGGGGTGTTCAGAAAAAGATAAATATGGAATAATATTCGCTGGATTTAAATATACTTATGAGGAGGTTAGGGAAGGTATTACTGCAGGAACTGAACCCCATCTTGCAGAAAGACTTTATGGGCAGATTGAAGTTTTGTGTGAGGCTAGTAAAGCAGCAAATCCCCCTCCAAGATATAGGTGGGGGGGTGGTAAGATGATAAAAGAAGGCAAAGCTTTGTTGAAAGGAGCTATTGTTAAGACAGTTAGCAAGGAAATGGATGTTTTTTATAATCCTGTTATGAAGTTTAACAGAGATATTTCTATTTTGGTTTTGAATTCAATTAGTAAGAATAAAATGACTATTGCTGATCCTTTGGCTGGTAGCGGTGTTAGATCTATTAGATTTCTGTTAGAATTAGGGAAAAATAAGATTAAGACAATATCAATAAACGATTATTCTGACAAATCAATAAAATCAATAAAAAATAATCTTAAATTAAATAAAATAAATAAAAAGATAAAAATTTCAAATCAAGACGCTAATCTGTTTTTATTAAATTCTGAAGGTTTTGATTATATTGATATTGATCCTTTTGGAACTCCAAATCCTTTTTTAGATAGTGCAGTTAGGAGAATTTCTCGTGGTGGGGTGTTGGCTGTAACTGCCACTGATACTAGTGCTTTATCAGGGACTTATCCTAAGGCTTGTTTAAGAAAATATTGGGCTATTCCTTTGAGAAATGAATTAATGCATGAAGTTGGGCTTAGGATATTGATTAGAAAATGTCAGTTAATTGGAGCGCAGTATGGTAAGGCTTTAGTTCCCATCTTTTCGTATTCTAAAGACCATTATATGAGGGTTTTCTTTAGATGCGATAAGGGCAAGGAGGAAGTTGATGAAGTGTTGAAGCAGCATGGTTACTTTGATAATGCCGGGCCTATGTGGTTAGGGAAGTTGTGGGATGGTAAGTTAGTTGAGAAGATGGTAAGGAATAATAAAGTTGAGGAGAATGAAAAAATATTGAATGTTATTAAGGAAGAAGCTAAGATTGATACAATTGGCTTTTATGATTTGCATAAACTAGGTGAGAGATATAAGATTAGTATACCTAGGAAGGGAGAGTTGATTAAGAAATTGAGGAAGTTAGGGTATAAAGCTTCAGAGACGAGTTTTAGCGGGACTTCTATAAGGTCAAATGTTGAGTTGAAGAAATTGTTAGGGTTGATTAGATAGTTTTTTAAACTAATTTGAATTTTTATACTTAAAAAGAGGTTATACAACCTCAGAATTATTTCTGGGAGATTTAATATGAAAACATTAACTCAAGAAGATTTAGATTCAACTGTACAGCTTACGAATATGTACGTAAGATTACATAATCGTAGAAGGCCACAACATAGATTAAGGGAATTCCCAAAAAAAGCAAGAATTGTTCATCTTGTTAAGAAAGCAGAAGTTGAAGATAGGATTAAAACTAAGGTTGATGGTTCTGCTATTGTATTAAGCGACCAAACTGGAAGAACGTATTTTATTGAAGAAAATATTCCTGAAGAATTTGAACTTATTCGTGGTTCATTAGGTGAGAGTTTTAGATCTTCTCCACCTGTTAATGATATGTATACTTTGTCTCTTTGTTTAATGTTAATGCATGAAAATTTACATAGGTCATGTAAGCAAGTTCGATTACCCCCTTATATTGCCGATTATTATAGGGACGTCACCTTAGATTTGTTTGATCTTAAAGGAACTGCTAAAAAAGTTGTTAGGGATACTAGTTCTAAGGTAATATGCACTGGTTTGCGTATAAGATATTTAGATCCAACTGGTATAAATGTTACTTTGATTTACTCGATGGATGAGTTTTTTACCCATTTAGTCACTTCTGAAATCTTAGGAGAGATGTTAAGCCAGAATGGAAATTTTAGAAGTCATGCACAAGCACAATCAACATTATTACTTCCAGGATTATATAAGGTTAGAGATGCATCATTAGAGGAGATTGGGAATGCAGTGAGGGTATTACAAGATCGCCAAAATTATGATCGGTTACTTAGAGATTATCTCTCTGGAAATGTTCCAAGAAGACTAGCTAAATTACTAACTGTTAATGGGGAGTTTGATAAAACTTCAGTAGATGGATTAGTTTATCATGTTATGGGTAAAATAAATGTTTTACCTGATTTAGTTAATATACTTTATCATACAGAAAAGAAATAGGATTTTAACCAATCGCCCTTTTAACATCAGTTATTTCAGCAGAATTAACACTTTCTAATTGTTCTAAGTGATTAAAACCAAAACATTTAAATATATCATCATTATGATAACTATTATCATAAAGGTGATAACATTATGAGCTTATTAAACACCATTAAAAAAGACAAGAACATAAGAAGGATATTTGGAGAAAGAGAGCTGGTAATTATTGAGAAGCAATTATTAGGAGTAGCTTTAAAGGCTTCTGAAAAAACAAGGCTTTCAAGAGATATAAGAAAGAAGTTTGAGGCTATTAATGCACTTGCTCCGTTTGCCAGCGAATTTAAGCTAAAGCACGGAGCAATAATTAATGAGATGATTAGCGAAGCTAAAGAAATTATCTTAGAAAGCAAGTATTTTCCCAAGATTAAGCGGATTGTATTGTTCGGGTCTGCTGTGGAGCATCAGCTGATGCTTCGCTCTGATATAGATATTGCTGTTGAATTTGAGCAAATCACAAAGCAAGAAGCTATAAGGTTTAGGCTGGATGTAATGAGGAAAATGGACCAAAAGATAGATATACAGGTCTATAATTTCCTTCCAGATAAGATTAAGAGAGAAATTGAGCTAAAGGGCAGGAGCTTATATGAACGAAAGGATTAAAGACAAAATTGAAGAGATAGAAAAGTACATAAGTGAGCTTTTAGAAATAAAGCCAGACAATTTAGAAAGCTACATTAATGATTTTAAGTCAAAAGCTGCATGCGAGAGGTATGCTGAGGTGATTGTAGAAGCAGTAATTGACTTGGCGTTTTTGTCAATTAAAGAGAAAAAACTGCCATCTCCAGAAAATGATTTAGAGGCTTTTGATACCCTTGCAAAAAATAATATAATTTCTGCTGAGCTTGCAGATAGGTTAAAAGATGCAAAGCGCATGAGGAACATTTTGGCACATGAGTATGGCAAGGTAGATGATGAAATAGTATTCAATGCCATAAAAAATGAACTTGAGGGAGATGCAAAGGATTTTATTAAGTCTATTAAGGCAAGCATAAAAGAAAATGATTACACCAAAAGAGCTGCAACAGTAAGAGATAACAAATAGTTTTATCCAATCGCCCTTCTAACGTCAGTTATTTCAGCAGAGTTGACTCCTTCTAATGTTGCTATCTTCTCTGCAATTGGGTCAGGACTTCCTTTGGATTCATTCATTACAAATATTATCTTTACTGCCTTTAGACCGAAAGCAATTGGTTCTATATCTGTTTTTGTTTGTCCCTCTCCTGCGGTTTCTGCAATTATCTTCTTAGCCTCTTCTTCTAATTTAGAAAGATCTATTTCAGGGCTTTTTGGCATTATCTTAACAGTTATAACTGCATTAGCCATTTTTAATTAGGACCTGAGAAATTGCATTCAGCACATGTATATTTAGCAGCAATGCTTCTGCAGTGCTTGCACCTTACAATTGTGGTTTTCCCGCAATTAGGGCACCTGAATTGTGTACTTCCCTCTAGATTTGTTAGTAATGCTTTGCATGAGCTGCACTTTAATTTTTCTTCTGTCATAATACTTAGAACTTTATAGCTATTTAAAAAACTTTGTTTTTTAAGTCCCTCAAACGCTTCACATTTGAATTATTTATAGGGCTTTGCTTCTATTGTTCTGGTCTCTTTATATATACTGAATATTTTTCCTAGGAATTGTTCGCAAACATAGATATTGGTCAAAGTATGGTTAGTTATCTCAGAGACCTTTATCTTTCCACCGAATAAAGCGAGAAAGGGGATTAGGTTATCTGCCAAATGGGAATCAACTGGCGCTTTGCTTTCTATTTCTTTCAATAGTTTTTCAGCAGCTTCTTTTCCTACATCTTCTGCTCTTTTTCCTTTCTTTCCTAATACATCTGAACCTAGCCTTATTGGGTTGAAAATATCTATTTCATCAGGATCCTTAGAAAATATTGCCCATAATGTAATTCCAGAGCCTGTTGATAAGGTATCCTGGTATTGTGTTTGTATCTGTATTGGGCAATTTAACTTATTTAAGAATAGTTTTGCAGCTTTTGCCTGTCTTTCTGCAACATTTGCTTTTTGCAAGTCTAATGAAGCGTGAGATACGCCTTTTACTTGAATCAAATTATGTTGCTCTGTTAGATTTATAGAAGGCGCTTCTTTTATGTTTTCTAGATTAAATTTTGGCTTAATTTTGAGGTCTACCTTTCCATTTCCTTTTGGGTAATAGCCTCTTTTTAGCAAGCTAGCCTCAATATCAGCATACCTTCTTATCTGAGGTATGATAACATTATTGAAATAATCAAATTGAGGAGACCAAGAAACATCTGTTCCGCCAGTTATCTTTAACCTTACTTTGGATTTTGCAAATAAAGAAGGTATCAATAAAGATTGAAGCAATAATGTAATAGAACCAGCTGTTCCTATATCGATGGATATGGTATGACTTTTTATTTTATCCGGGATATATCTTAATTTTGTTGATCCCAGTTCAGCATAGCCTGTTTTTGCTTTGCATAACTCTTCTAGAGCTTTAATACAGAACAAATGTTGGTTTTTTAATCCTGGTGTCGGCCTTCCTTTTCTTATGTTTGTTACTTCAAATGGTTTCTGCAGAACTGTAGACAAGGCTAGGGCTGTTCTTACTATCTGGCCACCCCCTTCTAAGTAGGATCCGTCTAGTGATATCATAACAAAAAGAAAAATAATTACCTATAAAAAACTTGTTAAAATCAAAAAAAGAAAAAAAAGAGTGAAAATAAAAATTTCACTCGTAAAGATAGCCTTATTAGCCAATTACGTTGTAATTGACTAGCTAATGTATACCTAAAAAGCGATATTTAAATGTTACGCTATATTGTAGTTACCTTTTAGAAGTTAATGATTTACCTAAAAACTGTCTGTACCTTTTTTGTGTAGCTTGTAGGGTCTGTTTCCTTTAGTTTTTTATAAACCTTGAAGAAGGGATCTAATCTTTTGCTTATGTCTTCATAAAGTTCTTTACCCCTTTTTGTTAACTTTATCTCTTTGTTTTGGTATTCTATCATCCTTTTGGTTTCTAGTATCTCAAGATTTTTGTATAAAGCGCGCTCTTGTTTTTTTGCGAACTGTGCTGTTTTTACTAAATCTATAAATGTTTTTTTAGAAATAGATACTTGTAGTGATTTGTCTTTTATCTTTTTGTTGGCTTCTTCAAACCATTTGCCTAAAGTAAATAATATGAAGTTCTGGACCCTGGTTGTTTTCATATATAAAAAAAGGATAGAAAGGAGGTATATAAAAACTGTGGTTTTTATAATACTCAAACAAGTTTGAGATATATAAAAACTGTGGTTTTTATAATACTCCAGCAAAGCTGTAGATATATAAAACTTACTTCAACCTTCTAATCATCTTTATAGCTGTTTCAACGCTTCTTTTAGCATAGCCTTCTATTCTTTTTACTCCATCTGCACGAGTCATTCCTGGGCCAGATATTCCTAAAGCAACTGGCTTGCCTGAGCTTACACTTAGATCAGCTATCTTTCTTGCTGCGTTATTGGCTACAATCTCATCGTGTTTTGTGTCTCCCTCAATGACTGTTCCTAAGCAAACTACACCGTCTATGTTGCTGCTTTTTACAAGCTTGCTTACTGCCAATGGAATGTCAAATGCTCCTGGAACCCTTATCAGCTTAGCTACTTTTGCTCCTAAAAACTCTGTATGCTCTTCTGCTATTTTGCTCATCATATGGGTTATATCTGCATTGAAGTCAGATAAAACTATGCCTATTTTTTCATTTACCATTTTCTCACCTTAATTAATTTTTAAAATCTCACCCCTAATTTTTTCATTGATATGTAATATTCCTATAGAATTTATATCTGTAAATACTGTATCACAGGCAGAGCCTGGATTAAACAACAAAACATTATTAACAACTTCATTGAAAGAATGATGGGTATGACCAAATACAATACAATCTACATCAGTAAAGTATGATATGATCCTTTGATTCAAGTCATCAGGGGAGCCTTCACCATGATACAATCCAATTTTGAATTTATTGTTTATATGGATGATTATTTTTTCTGGTAATGTACTTTCGAATTTATCCATGTTCCCCCTAACAGCCACAACAGGAGCTATTTTCTTAAGTTCATCAATTACATTGAGTTGTGCTAAATCACCTGCATGCAGTATTAGATCTACATCTTTGAATATTTCAAATACTTTTTCTGGAACTTTATCTGCTCTAACTGGAATGTGGGTATCTGAGATAACCCCAATTTTTTTTATATTGTTGAATTCTTGCATTTTATCACGCTTTTATTGCCCCAATATTCGCTTTGCCTTGCCTTATCCCTTGTCCTGCTTTTTTGCTTAATTTTTCTTTTCCTTTTAGCAAGGCAATTGCATTTATTGTATGGTCATAGGCTCTGTTTTTTACGATTTCAAAAAGCTCTTTTTCATCTTTGCCTTCATCTAAATATACAAAAACTTCGATTATGTGTTTATTTGTTAATAGCTGAGCTTGAATTAGGCCTTGGGAAGCTTCATGCGCGCATGTTTTGTCTATTGGTTTGTCTCCCGGCATTCCTAAAGCTATACAAATATCACAATTGTATTCTTCCAAAAGTTTTTTACATGCTACTGGTAAATCTTTAACGCCAGGTACGGTGTATCTTTCTATTTTAATTCCTGGTTCCATGGAGTCGTCTAATGCTTTTTGGACTATCTTGAACATGTCTACTCTTGAAAACATTGTGTCAGCTATCCCAATCTTCATGATTTTTAACACCCCCTCTTTTAACTTATCTTTATTTTATCGTTATCTTTGAATCTTAATTCTTCTCTTAGGTTAACAGGAGCTATGATTTCAATTATATCTTCTGAATGACGGGTTCTTTCTGGAACAACTATTGCTGCTTGTGCGCTTTTAATCTTGATTTTGCAGCATGTTAATGAACCAAAAGTTCTTTCTTTTGTTGTGAAGCTATTGATCTTAATGGACGGTTTGTTTGCTAAAAAAGGCGCTAATTCTTCTTTACTAATTTTTAAATTTAAGGTTCCTGGGTAAGCTTTAAATCCAAGTTTTTCATTAAATTGAGTTTGGTATTCTTTTTGTGAAACATAATATGCGCCTTCTCCAATTCCACCTTGCACTATTCCGATAATATCTGCTTTTTTAGCCTTGAATATCTCTGTTAGTTCTTGATATTTTTTCTGCAAAAACTCCCGGCCTTTATTGTCTAAACCTACTATTAGGCCATTTGGGCTTGCCAAACGCGTTATAAGGCCCTTATCTTCCATTTCTCTGAGCTTTCTGCTTATTGACTGTTGTGATATGCCAAGTTCCTTGGAAATGCTTAATGTAGAGCTTTTTAGCTGTCCAAATAAGCCCTCCTTTTTAGCTATGTAAAGCAATAGTCCCATATAACTATACATATGAGCTAGAAATGAGTACTTACTTATAAATTTTATGTTACTTAAATGTGAGTAGTCCATAAAGAAAGAATTTTAAATGAGCATTTATCCTCATTATATAGATGGGGGAAAAACAATTGTTAATTATTGGAGTTGACCCAGGCACTACCTTAGGCTATGCTGCAATAGATTTTGATGGAAATTTGGTTAAGGTCCATTCAGAGAAAAACCTTGATTTAAGTTCTTTGATTTCTGAGCTTATTAAATTAGGCAAGGTTTTGATTGTGGCTAGTGATAAGGAATACAATCCTGATTTTGTTAATAAGCTAGCGGTTAAGATTGGAGCTAGGGTGATAAGCCCAGATTATGATCTGAAGGTTATCGAGAAGAGAGACTTTGTTAGAGATTATGAAACAAAAAATCAGCATGAGGTAGATGCTTTAGCATCTGCTTTATTCGCTTTAAAAAAGATTAGCCCTTTGTTGAACAAAATAAATATTTTTGTAGAGCATTATAATAAAGAGCATATAAAGCAGGAGCTAATAGAATTTGTTGTTGGCAAGGAACTTAACATAAGGGACGCAGCTGAGATTATAGAGGAGCCTGAGAAGCAAGAAATTAAAATAATAAAGGAAGTTGTTGAGGAAAAGAAGCTTACAGAGAAGGATTTTTTGATCCTTTATAAAAAATTTAAGGAAGCAAGGAGAGATGTTTCTCTACTTAAGGAACAGAATGTGAAGCTAAAAATTCAACTAACTAACTTAAGTAAGGATTATGAATACATGTTTAAGCAGATTAGTAAATCCCAAATGGATAAGAAGATGCAATCTTTGCTTGAATTTAAAGAAAAGAGAATCAAGTTTTTTGACTCTGAGCTAAAGAAAAAACAAAATGAGATAAAATGTATGCAGGGCGAGATTACTACATTACTTTATTTTCTTTCACGTGTAAACTCCAGTATTTTATTAAAAAAACTAGACAATTTAGGTTTGAGGGAATTTGAAAAAAAGAAAAATATATTGAATATAGGGGAAGGGGATGTTTTGTTAGTAAAAGATCCAGACATATTTTCTGAAAAAGCAATAAATGAGATAAAAGGAAAAATCAATATAATAATCTACAAGAAACCAGTAAGCAAGAATGTAGAATCCAGGCTGCCTTTCATATTCATTAATGGAAGTACACTCTCTATCGAGGAGGATGAATATTTTGGGGTTACATCTAGAAAGGATTTTGAAAAAATAAAAAGCAGTAAGGGCATATTGCATAAGATATTACAAGATTATAGGGAAGAAAGATCAGCTTAACCTGAAACAAACAGTTACCCTATAAACTTTTTTGCTGGTTGTTTTACTTTGCCCGTATAATTTTCTAGATGTTTTTAACTCTCCTTTGAAAGATTTTTTCATCTTTTTTCCCAATGCCAATAGGAATCTGTTTGAGGATACATAATAATCTACTCCGGTTTTAATTTTTATGTGCTTGGCAATCCATACTTTTTCGTTGTTTTCAAACTGATTTTTAATAAAATTCATGCATTCCTCATTAGGGTTTCTAATCTGCAGTATTCCTTCATAGTAATTGGGGTCCATATTTGACTGATAAAACCGATAACTTTTTAATACTTTTCCTATATTTGCTGTTAATCATGGATAAAGAGAAATTTAAAGCTGCACTTAAGAAGGTTTGGTGGTTCATCTGGGAAGATGATAGTATATGGAGCTGGATTGTTAATATTATTCTGGCTTTTGTTTTGATAAAGTATATTGTTTATCCTGGTTTAGGGTTGATACTTAGCACATCTTATCCTATCGTTGCTGTTGTTTCTGGTTCTATGGAACATGACGGCAATTTTAATAATTTTTGGGAGGTTCGTGGAGCATGGTACATAGACCATAATCTAACTCAGGAACAATTTTTTGATTTTAATTTTAGGAATGGATTTAATAAAGGAGATATTATGATATTGTATGGTAAAAAACCTAGAGATATCGGAGTAGGGGGAGTAATAGTCTTTAGAAGCAATAGACCAGACCCAATAATACATAGGGTGGTTAGAAAATGGGAGATTAATGGTAAATATTATTTTCATACAAAAGGGGACCACAATACAGATTCAATAACTTCTGTCGGGTTAGATGAAACAAACATTAGCGAAGACCAGTTATTAGGGAAAGCGGTTTTTAGAATTCCGCTTCTGGGTTATATAAAAATAGGCTTTGTAGAGTTAATAAATCTTTTTGTGAGGTAGAAATGTTTTGTCCTAAATGCGGTTCAATTTTAATTCCAAAGAAGGAAGGAGATAAAGCTGTATTTGTATGCTCATGCGGCTATAAATCCCAAGATAAATCAAGCGGACATTTAAAAGATACTGTCAAGAAGAAGACAAATAGAATGGAAATTGTTGAGAGGAGGCACGATTTGGATGCTTTGCCTTCTATGATTGTTGAATGCCCTAAATGCGGGCATAAAAAAGCAAAGTACTGGACTATGCAAACAAGGGCAGGGGATGAGCCAGAGACAAAATTTCTAAAGTGTGAGAAGTGCGGGCATACATGGAGAGATTATAACTGAACATGCAGATTAAAAAAAACCCCTTTAAAATAATTGTTAAGCCAAATTCTTCAAAAAATGAGATTATAGGTTATGATGAAACCAGGGCGGCCTATAGGGTAAATATTAAGGAAAAAGCCGAGCATAATAAGGCAAATGTTGGGGTTATTAAGTTCTTTTCAAAATTATTTGGTAAAAACGTTAGAATAATCAAAGGTTTGAGGCATAAGGAAAAAATACTAAAAATAGATTGAAAACCCAAAACAACAGAAATCATAGATACTAAAAAATCATAGATTTTTTGTATCTCTTAGAAATTCAAAGAATTTCAAAGAGATTTCTGAGCTTTGGTTTTTGCTCTGCAAAACCCAAAACTTTATATATACCTATTACCAAGATTAATAAAAAGGGGTGAGTGGAAGATTACTATTAGGAAACATATTTCTAGAAATAAAGATAGTAAGCTGTTTTCTAGGGAGTTTTTATTATCGTTAGATGACTTACCCCCCCCACCACCCCCTTCTTTAATTGATAAGTTAGACAGGGAAAGGGAAAAGAGAGAAATAACAAAACAGAGTAGATTCAAGGAAAAAACAGATAAAAAGATGGAGCTGCAGATTCTAGAAAAATTAACAAAACTAAATCAAAGGGCATTAAGGAAAGCACAGGAAAAAAAGATTAAGCTAGAGGAAGATAAAAGGAAGAAAGAAGAAAAATTAAAACTTGAGTTGTTGGAGAAGCAGCTTAAAGATTCTCAATTAAAAGAGGGGACCAAGGTTATTCAAAGAGAAAAACAAGAGGAAGAGAAGAGAACAAAAGAAAAATTAGAGTTTAAGTTACAAGCAAAAAGGCTAAGAGAAGAAGAAAGAGAAAGAAGAATAAGGAGAATAAAAAAGGATAAGCAAAGAAAAGATTTTAGGAGGAAGGTTCTACTGGTTAGGGAAAGGAAGAGAGAGCTGGAACTGCTTGAAAGGATAAAAAATGAAGAGGATAAATATCAAAAACTATTCGATGAGGGAGATAAGAAGGGTGGGGCAACTAAAAAAAAGGAATTACTTATTCTAAAAAAGATATCAGCACTAAATAAAAAGGTAATTGGATTAGCCAGGGATAAAAGAAAAGAACTTATGGAAAAAAAGAGAAGGCGGGAACTAGAGAGAAAGAGGATTGAGAAATTAGGGGAAGTGAAGAGAAAACTTGAAGAAGAAAAAAGGCAGAAGGGGGAGAGAAAGAGAGAAGGAGAAGCCAGGAAGCTAGAAGAGGAGAAGAAAAGGGTCAAAGAAGAATTAAGGAAAAAGAGAGAGTTTGAGAGGAAACTAGGGGCAGAAAGAAGAGAGAACTTTTTGATAAGAGAAAGAGAAGCAGAATTAGAGATGTTAAAAGCGAAAAAGCAGAAAGAAGATAAAAACAGGGTTGAGAGAAGGGAGAAAATAAAGAGGATAAAAGAGCAAAGAAGACAAGAACTAGCGGAAAATGAGATTGCGAAGGCAATTCAGAAAGCTAAGAAACCAAAGTTAAGTATAATTAAAACATTAAAAGATATGGTTATTGATATTAATCTTAAGAAATCTTTTAAAAAGAAGAGTGAAGAGAAATTACCTATCAAAAAAATCCCGGACATGGAAATTGATATACCTCTTAAAAAGCAGGTTATTGCTCATAAAACAGATATTCCAGAAGAAACAAAATTAAATGAACTTGATTTTATCAAACAGAAGATTTATGATGCCAGGGATGCTCTAATGAAACTTGATTTAGAAAGGGCAAAAAACATTTATATTGGCATAATGGTTTTGTATAACAAACTAAAAGATAAAAATAAGGCAAAGGTTTATGAAGACATTAAAGAGCTTTATGAAGACAGGAAACATGCAGAATCTATGTTTAGGAAGAGATAGATGATAATATTTTATCTACGTTCTTTTTTAGTTTATCTAACGTGCTGTTGTTATTAATTGTGAAATCAGATATCCTAAGGCAGTTGTTAATTTCTTGGCCTTTTGTTTTGCCCCTGTTTTCTAAGTTGTCTAATTTTTTGAACTCTTTAAATGTTTTTGGGTCCCCAGGACGATTTCTTTTTTTAATCCTGTTGTACCTTAATCTTTGAGAGGCAGTTACTCCTATGATGCATATATCTTTTTGTTTTTTTAGTTCTTTTATTTCATCGATATTTCTTATGCCATCTACTATTGCTTTGTCTGTTTTTATTTTCTTTAACATAATTTTGGATAGAATCCCAAGGTTTTTTTCCTCTTTCTTAATATCTGTGCCTAGCTTTTGTAAGTTTTCCCTTGTGGGCTCTATATTTCTTTTTTTGGCTATATCTTTTAAGATGTCAGAGTAAACATAATGCTCAAAACCTTTTGATTTTAGGTATTTGACTATTTCTCCTTTTCCAGAAGCCATTGTTCCTGTAAGGCCGATTATCATAAGTATTGGTAGTTATCTGTTTTATTTAAAGATATTGATATTGAAAAACCACCACCAAAAAAGGCTGGAGACGGACTTTGCTCGAACAAAGTCCTACGGAGCACCCCGACGGGGGCAACCCCCGCTCCGTCTCCGCCTTTGTTGGTGGTTTTTCTTAGAAAACTATTTAAATGTGTTAAAGTTAGTTGTTTTTGGCAGCGAAAATCCCACCAAATTTTATTTAGTGGTTAATATAGTGGCGGGATTTTCTGGCGTCAAAAACAACTATGTAAAACAATGGCGCTAGCAAAGAATACCACTCACTTTAGTGGGTGGTTTTTGACATAAAATGAAAGCATACTTAGATATTGTTAAAAAGATTCTGGATGAAGGAATAGTCAAAAAGGATAGGACTGGTGTAGGGACAATTGCTATTGCTGGTGTGATGTTTGAACATGATATGTCAAAAGGCTTTCCTTTATTAACCACCAAATCGGTTCCACTAAGGCTTGTAGCTTCTGAATTGGAGTTCTTCCTTAGGGGAATTTCTGACAAAAAGTGGCTGCAGGACAGAGATAACCATATTTGGGATGAATGGTGCAGCCCAAAAGCAATCCCTTATGCTCATGATGAAGAAACAAAGAAAAAAATGTTAGAGGAAAGGGATTTAGGGCCAATTTATGGGTGGCAATGGAGGCATTTTGGAGCTGAGTACAAAGATTACAAGACAGATTATACAGGTAAGGGGGTTGATCAGGTAAAAAGAATAGTTAATTTGCTTAAAACAAACCCTGATGACAGGCAGATGCTGGTTCTTGCATGGAATCCAATGGATATTGACAAGGTAATTCCCCCTTTCTGCCATTATGGATATCAGGTTACTGTTTTAGATGGAAAATTAAATCTCATGTGGAATCAAAGAAGTGTTGATGTTGCTTTAGGTTTGCCCTTTAATATAGCTTCTTATGGTCTACTTTTGCATCTATTGGCAAAAGAAAGTGGCTTTAAGGAGGGGAGATTAGTTGGATTCTTAGGGGATACACATATATATACAAACCATGTTGATGGATTAAAAGAACAGTTTAGCAGGGAACCAAAAAAACTTCCAATAATTAGAACAAATAATTTTACTTCGATATTTGACTGGAAATACACAGATTCAGAAGTTATTGGTTATGAACATCATCCAAGAATAAAATTTGAGATAGCGGTTTGATATGACTCAGATAATTGTGATTGTTGCTGTAGCGCAAAATGGCGCAATAGGAAAAAATAATGAGATTCCTTGGTATATTAAAGAGGATTTTAAACATTTTAAAGAAAAAACAATGGGTTATCCTTGTATTATGGGGGATAAAACATATGATTCATTGCCTGATAATTCCAGGCCTTTACCGGGAAGGGAGAATATTGTATGCACGCTTATTAAAGACTACAAAGCAGAAGGCGCTACAATATTTCATGATTTTAATGAAGCAATTGAGTATGTTAAGAAGAAAAATGTTTCTAAAGCGTTTATTATTGGCGGAGCAACAATCTATAAGTTAGGTATGAAAGTTGCAGATGTTTTTGAATTAACAAGAATCTATCATGACTATGATGCAGATACTTTCTATCCTGAAATTGATTTTAGTAAGTGGGAAGAGGTTAAAAGGGAGGACCATGAAGGCATGGATGTGAAGAATAAGCTCAAGGTTAAGTTTTCGTTTATAACTTATAGGAGGAAAAGTTGATTGTTATTTTGGGTTGAGTTCTTTTTCTGTGGGGAGTGGGGGAAAATTTCGTCCGCAGAGTCGAATTTTCACTTTATTATCCATTCTGCGTTAGCAGACTATAGTTTAGAGTCGAGGCAAAGTCTATAATTCTGCGAAAGAATTAAAAAGAGCAAGGCATTGTAATCGAGTGAGTGGTAATATGAAAAAAATAATATTGTTTTTTAGTCTATTGTTTTTTCTGGTCTTGGTGGGAAGCGTAAGTGCTGACTGTTGCCCGGGCGCAACTGTTTGTGATGGGTATTGCTCTTCCGGTACCTGCTGGAAAAGTAAGACAAATTGGAATTTGGGCAAATGCCTTCTGGAAGAGGGAGATCCTTGCGGCGCAGGGAGTGCGTATGGGATATATTCTTGCGGTTGGGGCACTAAATGCGACAATCCTTTGGGTTCTGGCAAGTGCAGGTCACCTGGTTCTCAGGGAACTAGTTGTGGTAAAGATTCTGATTGTAATTCTGGCTTATTTTGCGACTGGCAGTTTAGGTGCAAAAACAGGTTGAGTGAAGGCAGTACTTGTTCTGATGATGGGGATTGCAAATCAGGCTTGAAATGTTTGGCTTTAACCTGCCAGAAGCCAGGTGTGGAGGGAAGCAGCTGCACGACAAATGCTGAATGCAATTCCGGCTTATATTGCGACTTGTTTAAATGCAAGGCTAAAAAGGGCGTAGGCGGTAGTTGCTCTGCTGATTGGGTTTGCAAATCAGGCTTGGTGTGCTTGGATTTGTCTTGCCAAGAACAGGGGAATTCCAAGGAAAGATGCTTTGGCATAGGGCAAGGCAGTTGTAAATCGGGCCTTGTGTGCGACTTTTATGGAGAATGCCGACATGATCCTCCTTTAACAGGCGAGATATGTGACAAAACAAATCCTGTTGTTCCTATTTGTGCAAAGGGCCTTTTTTGCAATATATTGCGTTGCGAAGAGCGCAGGAAAGCCGGAGAACAATGTTTTGCGTCAGGAGACTGTGCAAGCGGGCTCGAATGCAGAATATGCTTATCTAAAAATTGCGATTACGCATCGCAGTGCTTTCCCCAGCCAAGTAATAAAATTATCGACGAAGCAGCGTGCCTTGCCATGTACAGTTCAAGTACCCATAAAACCGCAAAAAATGGCGGTATCACGATGAATTTTGGTGCCGGGAGTGCTGCCAGTGTTGGGGTGGGTGCCACTGACGAAAGCGGAACAGTATATGGGCAGGATGGCAGTTATGGCTGTTACTTGTCATATTGCACTGGCGGTGAAATAAGTGCCGGAATTTCGGACTTTGCTACTGTGGGACTTTACAATTCTTATGAAGCCTTTATTAGCGGGGCAACCAACACAGTCCAATCTGCAGGCATTGGCGAGTTTGCTTCGGTTTCAACTTCGCAGGTTTTTGACACAGCAGGAAATCTTGTTGGGACTCAGGATAGTTTTGGCTTTGGCGTCGGCTTATCGCCACCGCTTAGCGGCGGTTATTACACGTGCAATAGTGTTGTGCGTACTGTTATCAAGCCATCGGGCGATAAGACGTCTGGCACTGCCTCGTCCACTCCATCTGTCACGGTCTCTTCCACTCCATCTGGCACAGCGTTATCAGATCCGCCCAGAATTATGCCATCCGATACCGATGAAAGCAGTGGGCAGCCTGTGCAACCAGACTCTGAACAGGATTCTAACAAAGAAAATAGCTCGGTTTCCACTCCAACAGAGCACATCATAGTTGAAGAGGGGATTATACCCAAGTTTATTGATTGGCTGATGGGTCTATTTCGGTGAGGACTAATTTTCAATCGTTGAAAGTAAGTGTGCATTAGACCGCTCTGCCACGACTTGTTTTCTAAAAAGTGAAAATTTTATTGAGTTTAACATACGCACTACCATCAAACCCGCTTTTATTGTGTTTAATGCTTCCTAATAGCAAAACTTAATAAATACTTCTTTATTATTCCAATCTATGGCAAAAAACTTATTTATTGTCTTTGACGGCCTTGACGGTTCTGGGAAAGGGGAGATGATTAAAAGATTAGAGAAGTATTTATCTTCTAAAGGGGGGAAGGTTTTGGTTACAAGAGAGCCGACTGATGGAAAATATGGCAAGGAAATAAGAAAGATTCTTAGAGAAGAAAAAGACCCAAAAGCAGGGGCTGAGAAGTGTTTGAATTTATTTGTTAAGGATCGTGAGGAACATTTAGCTAAGGATATTGAGCCGTTTCTTTCTAAAGACGGCATTGTTATATGTGATAGGTATTATTACTCCACTATAGCCTTTCAGCATACACAGGGCATAGATATGGAAAAGGTTATTGCTGAGAATATGGCTTTTAGGACGCCAGACATTGTTTTTATACTGGATTTGCCAGCTGAAGTTGCTTTGGAAAGGATTGGTAAGCGTGGGGAGGGTATAGAGAAGTTTGAGCAGTTAGATTTTATGAAGGAGTTAAGAAAGAATTTCTTGAAGTTAAAAGACGAGCTTGATGATAATATAAAAATCATAGATTCTTCTAAATCTAAAGATAAAGTTTTTGAACAGATAAAGAAAGAGATTGATCAGCTTATTTAGCTGTATATTGCACTTGCGAAGTGTAGAATGTCTCTGGTGTTCCTATCTCTTTTTCGCTTTCTTTCTTAGGCGGGCTGCTCTTTTTGCCAAATGTACCAAATATTTTATCCCATTTCCAAATTATTGCCAGGATAATCAATGTTAAGCTTATTATAATTAATGGCCCTGTTATACTTATTTTGTTTATAGTAGTTGTCTTTTCTATTACTGGAATTTTGTGGCAGCTGAAGTCAGAGCCGCAGTAGTAATCTTCATTACAGTCTTTGTTAGAATTACATTCCCTGTTGCCAAGGTTGATTAACCAGCCTATGAAGACTACTGCTATTAGAATAATTATAATCGCTGTTAAACCACCATCTGCTTTCTTATTTAACATTATATGCTATAGAATAAGTTTCTGATATTTAAATCTTTCTATCTTTACTACTAAAGAATGAATACTACTTAGGGTCATCTTTTACTTCCTCTTCATCTTCCTCTATTGGTTTTTTACCCATGAAATTATCTAAAGAAGTGTTCTTTCTTATTGTTTTGTAACTTATTTTAGGTTTGTTGTATACCATTTTTAGTGATGCCCTGTTGAGCCGAAGCCACCTTGTCCTCTTGTTGTTTCTTCGAGTTCTTCTGTTTCTTCGAATTCAGCTTCTTCTACTTTATTAAAGATCATTTGAGCAATTTTTTTTCCTTTTTCTATTTTGAATTCTTCTTGACCTAGGTTGATTGTGATTATACCAATCTCTCCACGGTAATCAGCATCAATGGTTCCAGGGGTATTTACTATGCTTATGCCGTGTTTAACTGCCAGCCCTGATTTTGGCCTTACCTGAGCTTCGTAGCCTCTTGGTATAGCAATTTTAATTCCTGTTGATACTAAAACCCTTTCACCTGGCTTTAGGATATACTCTTCTGTTGAGTACAAATCTACTCCTGCATCTCCTTCGTGAGCATATTTTGGAATTATTGCATTATCCTTGATCTTCTTTATTTTTACTTTAACCATTTTCAGACGTGAGAAAGTTTTATAAAATTTTCTTAGATTAACTTATATTTAAATAATGTTAATTTAAGAAATATAAAACTAAAACTATAGTTTAGAGAGCGTTATACTTCTGGAGTTACGATTGCTTGAAATCCATTATTGACTCTATCTTCTTTTTTAATACTTTTCCATTCGAAGTGTCAATTTTAAGATTAAGGATTTTGAATGTTTGTGTAACGTAAGTTATATTGTAAACCTGGCCAATATCTAATTTTTGCAATATTGTAATTATTTTCATGGGTATTTCTTGTTTATACTCTGTTGTTTGTATCTTTTCTGCTGTTTGCAACGCTTCTGTTATATCTATTTTAATCTTTTTCTCATTTAATGGGCTTATTTTTGCTTCTGGTTTTTTGAAGATATTTTCTGTCTGAGCTTTTTTTATATCATTTGGAGTTAGAATAAATGTTGTTATTGTGTCATCCTTGTTGTAGAATCCTACCTGCCAGTCATCTTGGTTAATATCATCTAATAGCTTGAAAACATGCGCCAAGAATGATCCTTTGTTAGATTTTTCCCATTCTTTGAATCCTTTATCTTCCCTTAATCTTTTTAGGATGTCTTTTATCTCCATAGTCTAGTTGAAATTGTTAATATTTATATAGATTTGGGTTTTTCACCTAGGATATGGTGGATAAAAAGAAAGTTGATGAGCTGTACAAACAAGGCTATAGAATAGTTGGAAATCATTCAGCTGTAAAAGTATGTATGTGGGCAAAGAAAGCCCTACTTAAAGAGGATGTCTGCTATAAGAATACTTTTTATGGTATTAATAGCCATAGATGTGTTCAGATGACTCCTTCGCTGCCTTTTTGCGGCAATAGGTGTGTATGGTGTTGGAGAGATATTGAGTTTACAAAACCTAAATGGCAGGGTAAGGTGGATGATCCTAAGGAAATAATTGATGGTTGTATTGAAGCACAGATTAAATATCTACAAGGTTTTGGCGGGAATAAAAAAACTGATTTGGCTAGATATAAAGAAAGCAAAGAGCCAATGCATTTTGCTATTAGTTTGACAGGAGAGCCAACTTTGTATCCTAAATTGCCTCAATTGATTGATGAGTTAATTGCTAGGAAGATTACTTCTTTTTTGGTTAGTAATGGTACGAACCCAGTTATGATCAGGAAATTGGTTAAGCATCAACCAACACAGCTTTATGTAACCTTACCAGCTCCTGATGAGGGAACTTATGTTAAATGTTGTAAGCCTTTGATTAAAGATGGATGGAAGAAGATAATTGAAAGTTTGGGGTTATTGAAAAAGTTTAAAAGATCAGTTATTAGATTGACGTTAGTTAAAGGCAAGAATATGATTAAGGCTGAGAAGTATGCTAAGTTGATAAAAGAAGCCAGGCCTTTGTTTGTTGAATGCAAGGGGTACATGTGGGTTGGGCATTCCCAGAAAAGATTAAACATAAAGGATATGCCTTACCATAATGAGATTAAGGAATTTGGTTCTAGGATTGCTAAGCTTTCTGGTTATAAGGTAATTGATGAGAAGGAAAATTCCAGGGTTGTGCTGCTGGCTAAGAAGGATTCTGAGAAGGCTGTTGTGGTCTAGGGGTTTGCTGCGTCTTTGGATTGTATGGCCTTATAAATGTTGGTCTAATATTCTCAAGATAGATCATCAGTAATCTACCTAGTTGATCTTGAGAGGGCTTATTGCCATATACCCTATAAAATCTGAAACTTTCCCCTGAAATATCTATGCGATAGGATTGATCGCTTCTAAAGACATAAACTTGCCTTTGTTTTATGAATGGCTTTTTAGGATCATCGCCTGCTCTTTCTTCAAGTGTTCTTCTTGCGTAGGTTAGCGCATCTTTGAATCCGGATAAATCAACAGAGAGCATCTCAACAGTTTTACCTCCTGTTTCAATAACGCTATAAGCTATATCTGGTGTAGTGATTAAATATCTTTTTCCTGGTTTTGGATGGACATGTGCGCCAAAAGCATTAACAGCATCATCGATTGAGAAAGTTATAGGCCCTTCTTCTGGCTCTGGCTTAGGTGGTTTTGGACCAGTAGGTTGCCCTGGTCTAGAGTTTGGACCTTTACCTTGCCCTGGTTTTATTAATCTCATCCCCTGGTGTGGGGGAGGTTCATGAGGGGGTGTGGTTGGTTTTTTATCTTGCATTTAAATCACAATCATCGTTAAAAGACAAAAATAGCTAATTTTATTTAAATATTTCTATTCTGTAGTAGTAAGTTAATTTTTCTGGTTATATCGTAAGAATTTTGCCCGTAGGGCCGGGGTTTATTAGCAGGGTTTTTCCGATTTTATCTTCTTTGCCTGCGTTTTCATGCAAATGACCAGTAATTACTAAATCGGGTTTTACTTTAAGAATGAAGTTTTTTATATCTTTGTTCCCACAAGGCTCTTTCATGATTTTGTCAAGTTTTGTTTTGTAGGGAGGAGCGTGCGTAATCAATGTTACTTTTCCATTGATATCCTTTCTGAATTTCTTAATTGATTTTTCAAATTTTTTGCTGATTTTATTAAAATGCTTATCTACCATAGAGAACCCCCCTCCACCATAGCCCAGGAATAAACAATTCTCTTTGACAAAACTTTTTTCATGAATATAGCTTATATTTTCAAATAAAACACATAATTTTTTTAGGTCGTTTTCATCTTCATGGTTTCCGTGTATTATTAAAACCGGTTTTTTTAGTTTATTTAATTCATTAAGCAACCTATCCAGGTTGTTTTCAAATATAGAGATATCTCCTGCACATATAACCATATCTGCTTTTTTTGCTTTTTCTTTTATTTTGCCTATAGCAGAATGGCTCCCATGCAAGTCTACAAACGCTAAGAGTTTCATAACAGTAGAATTCAATAACTTATATTTAAAGTTATAAGAAAATTATTATGACTATCTTCTTAATAAGCAAAATGCAATGCATTTTCTATATTTGTAGTTACTAATTAATAGTTAAAAAATGGAAAGGTTTTTAAAGTATGGTTGGTTTTTGGTTTTGTATGGCTAAGCAATTAATTGTTGATAATCCTGAAATAGCAGCTAGATTGGGCAGAACTACAACTATGGCTAATTTTCTTGCTGAGTTTGAAAGGGCTCTTTTAGAGATGGCTTATCATGGTTCAGATTTAGGGCCAGTTCAACCTGCTTCTGGCCTTGATGATACAACAACAATTGATGTTTTGTGCAGACTTGATAATGGCCAATTAGTAAGAATAGAACCTGTTGAAAGAACAGATGCTGAACAAAATAAGGGTGAGCTAGAGCGTTCTTATCAAGGTGCGTATGGCAGCCATACTATGGGGGAATATTCGATGGATAAACAAGGTAGATTGCTATTTCCAAAGGAATTAGCTGAAACTGCCATGAGAAGGCAAAGAAAAGAAAGGGTTAATGATGTTTCTTTTTATTGTTATCTTGTTACAGAAAGACATGATGGGCAGGAGTCACGCTACATTCATTTGAGAGATGATCAGCTTAAAGGTTTATCAACAGATATTATAGCTTATGATAGGCCTGTTTTTATAGGGGATAAGAGAAGAGTAATTATACCTGCTACATTTAGAAAGTCTAAAAGGAACCAAAATGGGCTTTTAGAACCAAAAAAAGAAGCTTGTTATTTAGGTGTTGGTGATCATATTAGGATATACAGCTTAGCCCATATGGAAGGAATACATTGGACTAATAACATATAATACTCCCCCAGAAAAAAATTTCTTAATTGATGACATTACTACTTTCTTTTTATCCCAGATGAATGTAGATTCATTATGTATTCTAGAATGTTGTATCCGTTCTGCCTTACATTCGGGCCTGCTACAGCAAGGATCACATAACTTTCATTCTCTAAATAATAAAACAGCTTATCAGCTTTTGTTACCGCTTTAGGAGTTTCCATTCTTTCTATCGGTTCAAACCTCCCCTTTTTATTATCCCAGTAAGCCAAAATATTGGAGTTCAATCCTAAAATTGAGAGCATTGAACTTAAATGCATCCTTTCCTCTCCTGTCGGGCTTCCATGCCTTTCTGTCCCTAAATATGCTGCAATACCTTTATTCTGATCGTATGATAGGATGCATGGTTTTTGGTCTTGTGGAGTATCTATGAACCTTGTTCTAAAATTTCTTGGAAGATTTTCTTCTGAGTTTAATTCAGCTAAGTAATCTATTGCGGTTGTTTCAATTGGTTGAGGGGTAAAAGCAAAGCTAGGCGGAGGTACATATTTTTCAACTGTACTTGTTGTTATTTGTTCCAGTTCCATTTTCAAGATATTTATATTTTATATAAAATCTGTAGAATCTAGTTGATTAGAATAAGCTGTTAGTATATAAATCTTTTGTTTTTGAGATATTTATACCTTTATCGTTAATTTTTATTTTTTTTTTAAATAAAAATAGCCTATTTTCATATTATTTGGTATAATCATACCAAAAGTAGTCTTAATGAAGTATATTTTTATAGAATTCTTATTATCCAAATGATAAATCCTGCTATTAGGGGTATGGTTATGTTATCATTAATCTTGAATTTTAGCAGTTTTATATCTATACCTTCTAATAACATTGCTAGAGTTGAAGCGATTATTGCTTCTATTGGTTTAATGAACAACATAGCACCAAGCGATGCTGCTATGGCTCCTGCAATTACACCTTCTAGGAATTTGGTGTTGTTGAAGGGATGTTTTATCCTTCCGAAAGGGCCTATCAATCTTGAGAATGAATCACCCAGGGCCAATATTACTATGGAGGCTATTGCAATGTCCTTTTCAAACAATATTATAACTAAAAGAGCACCAATAAGGTAAGCTATAAGGCCTTTCCCAGGGAACTGTTCCAGATCATCTTTTCTTTCTACAAATCCGAGCAGGTTGTATACTGTTTTGGGTTTGACTTTCCTTATTATTAAAGAAACAATTATCAAAATTGGGATTATCATCACCAGAAATAAAGGAGTTAATATATCATAGTAGACTAAAGCGATAAGCAATAATCCTAATAAGATATGGAATGACTGCCTTTTTATTTCTAATCTGATTCTTTCCATCTTATACTGGTTTGATAAATAGGTTAAAGGCTTGTGCTCCTGTTAGGCTTATTATAGTTACTATAATCCCTGCTATTAACACCCCAATAATGTTTGCTATCATAAATTTTTTATATTTTAATCCAACAAGGTAAGCTGCTATTGCACCAGAATAAACTCCAGATCCTGGAAGTGGGATTCCTATAAAGACGGCTACTGCAAATTCACCATATTTCTCTACATATTTGTTTATTTTCTTTTGCATTTTTTCTATGTATTTCTGCCATATTCTATCTATCACTTTTATTTTTGTTGCAATCTTGATTATTTTGTCCAATAAGGGGTATAGGATTGCTCCTAATATGACATTTGTAGCAACACAAACAGTGAAAATTAAAAACCAGTTCATATTTGTTTTAAAGATCCCATAAGGTATAGATGCCCTTAGTTCAAGAAAAGGCAAGAATGTAATCCAGATTAGGTTTAAGAGCTCATTCATTTTATTATAAAACCATCTATTTTGTCTTTTAAGTATACGTCTTCCTTTAAAGAGCTTAATACTTCCTTTGGTTTTTTGAATTTTCTTTTAATTTCAGCGTATATAACATTATTTTTGATGAATGTTTTTCCATATTTCTTTTTGAAATTTTTTACATGAGCCTCCAATTTGATAGGCGGTCCAGTGACTTTTATCTTATCGCCTAACTTTTCTTTTTTTATTATGCAATAGAAAAGCGCTTTTTTATTCCATTTCCAACCATAATCTATAACATCGAAATCATTTTGTTTTAGCTTATTGACTATAAATTCCAACGCTTTTATTAGTTTACATCCAACAACGTCTCTTTTTCCTTTTTTTGGCTCTGCTTCAATTAAGATTAACTCGTTATTACCTGCTTTTTTCTTTAGCATATTTTCATCTATCTCTTTAATTTCAAAAAACTGTTCTGACGGCCTTTTGAGGAATTCTTTTGCCTTTTTTTTAAATAATTCGAATTTTTCTTCGCTTAAAGCTGCTGCAGCATTTCTATCTGCCTGAACAGGATCTATCAGTATCAATGGCGAGCAGATTTTTGATTTATTTAACTCAAGCAGGATATTTCTGTTCTTCCAATATTTCTCTGGGTCGATAATAACCTTGCCTTTCCATCTAGCTGCATTTTTGATTGTATTAATGAAGCCTTTATAGTGTATAGCCAGAATTTCACATATATACCCTGAAAATCCTTGTATGTAACTTTCTGCTCCGTAAACATCTGCAGCTTTGCAGAATTGTTTTAGTAATCTTATGTCATCTTTGAATTTTTTACCTTTTTTGTTCACCCAATTAGCATGTAATGGGGAGACGTCTGTTATATTTTCTGCTTGTTTTGCATTTTTGATGCCTAAGATAGGAACAATTTCAAAAGTGAAACCTTCTTTTTTAATCTGGAAATAATCTCTGCTTCCATGAAGTTTGGTTGCCTTTAATTTTTTCTTTTTTAATATTTTTTCCAGTATTTCAGAAAGTTCTTGGCTTTTGTTTTTGTATTTGTTATACTTAAACTTAACAAATATATCTGCATCGTTAGCTTCTCTTAGCCATGTCCCCTTTATACCAGACCCGCCTAAAATTGCATTGGCATCTTTGAGATTGTGATTTATCTTTATTAGGAGCGCATCTATCCTATATTTTATTGCTTTTTCCTCATCTTTGCTAGGTTTGATTTTTCTCAATACATCTGATAATGCTTTTTTCATACTTGATGTTTAAATCGTGTTTGTATAAAAAGTTTTGTTTTTTAAGGTATAAATTCTGTATAATTCGGTAATTAGTTCTCACTTCTACAGTATATAGGTGCTTTTTAAACTTTATAAAGGAACATACCCTACACAGGCTGGCTCGATTTGTGAACAGATTACCGCATTGTCTTAATTTT
>Ga0268276_1000324_pt1 | contig 57374 bp, 43 predicted proteins | sample saktaG_4_FD_190145 | JGI IMG/M metagenome (GOLD analysis project Ga0268276, IMG submission 190145) | Saline water microbial communities from Sakinaw Lake, British Columbia, Canada - sak_2010_1_5_45m | ecosystem: Environmental > Aquatic > Non-marine Saline and Alkaline > Saline ...
TCTGGAAGGTTTTAATAACAAGATAAAGGTTCTCAAACGCAAAGCTTATGGGTATAGAGATATGGAATATTTTGCCTTGAAAATTTACGCACTTCATGAGAACAGGTACGGATTATTGTGATGAACCTAAAATATTAAGCGATTTAAGCATTAAAGGGAAGGGATTTAAAGAATCTGACGAGCTCTACAATTATTGGCAGAGTGTTTTTACACTCCAGGCACTCAACGACCAATTCTATGCTGATTTACAAGATTGGTTTTACTATGCCTTGAAGAATATTAAACTACCATTTCGGCCTGATTATATTAAAGAGAATGAAAATATTAAAAACTTTTTGGTACGCCTACTTTCCCGCATTATATTTTGTTGGTTTGTTAAAGAAAAGGGATTGATTAAAAATGAACTTTTGGAACTAACAGATTGGAAAGGAAGCCGGTATAATCTCACTAGTGACATTGATGAAAATAATTTTCTCCAATCCAATTCATATTACAGGGGCGTTTTGCAGAACATATTCTTTAATGCACTTAACCAATCCGACAAAAAATCTTTCAAAGACTTTAAATGGACAAAATACATCCACCCTGATTTTCAAGTACAATGGTTTACGGATATTCCTTTCCTGAATGGAGGTATCTTTGACATACTTGAGGAAGACAATGCCAGGGAAAGTATCGAGGACTCGGTTATTAATATTCCGAATTTTTTATTTTATGGTATCGTTGTGGACCAAGAAGTAACTTTAAGACGTGGAGCAAGAGCCTTAACTGAATCACAAAAAGTAGAACACAAAGGATTAAATGGCATTCTAAAATCCTACAAGTTTACTTTAGAAGAGAACACTCCTTTTGAAGAAGACATTGCCCTTGATCCAGAAATGCTCGGTTTGGTTTTTGAAAACCTACTGGCAGAACTTGACCCCAATCTTGAAGAAAGCACCAAAAAAAGTATCCGAAACCTTACTGGGAGCTACTACACTCCACGAAAGGTAATTTATGAGATGGTAAACGACAGCTTAAGCCTATACCTAACAAAGTTCATAAAGGAGAATTATCCGAAAATACTTGATGCTAAGAAACAGGTCCATCAATTAATATACTTCGACCAATTCAACAACAAAGATTCTCAATTTGCACTAGCCATTGTAAATGCTTTGGACAAATATAAAGTACTCGATCCGGCTTGTGGTTCAGGAGCTTTCCCAATGGGAATGCTACACAGAATGGTAGATATATTAAAACTGGTTGATTCAAATAATGAACGTTGGGTTGAATTAAAACTAACAAATGTGGATGCAGCACAGCAATCCGAGTTCAAAAAAGTACTCACCTCGCATTTAGACGATTACGGGCGTAAGTTGGGTATAATTCGTGATAGTATTTATGGCATCGATATTCAACCGCTTGCAGTCCAGATTACAAAATTACGTTTCTTTATTTCATTACTTATTGACCAAAAAGTAGAAAAAGGTATTACGCCAATGCCAAACATTGAAACAAAAATTATTTGTGCCGACAGTTTAAAAAATATTCAGGCTGATTTATTTAGCACCGATGCCATCGAAAAGCTTACCGAAGCAAGAAACCATTATTACCAGCCCGATATTTCACATCTAGAAAGAGAGAAAATTGCAGCCGAAATTGTTGAAATTCTTGATGTTGCCTTCCCATCTTTTGCATTCCAGATTACAGACAAATATATTGCAGGACAAAACAAAGAATTGCTTAAACATTGGTTTACTCACAGCACCTTAGCTGCTCCGTTCTTTAACATGGATTTCTTTTTTCCTGAATTGCAAGAAGTTGGTGGTTTTGATTGTGTTATAGGTAATCCGCCATATGGAGGAACTAAAATAAGCGACAATGTGCGATCTGCATTAAATATTGATAGTAAAGATCCCTATGGTGCTTTTATTGCCCGTTTTTTAAGTAACAATGACCGAGCCACTCCTTTGAAACATGGTGGAGTTCTGGCCTATATTGTGAGCGACACCTTTATGACCATAAAAAGCCATTTAAAGTTACGTAAACATCTCATGCATAACTACGTATACAAGATGATCCGTGTACATCCAGATACTTTTAGAGCTACCGTAAACACTGTAATATTGGTAACGGTGCGGAATACTCAAAAAGAGCTTGATGAAAATCATATTTGCCAAATGGCTGATCTAACTAATATAAGTATACATGATAATTACGAGCATTTTATAAAAGTAATTAACCAAACCAAAGGAATCGATTTCGAAGAAAAAAAACAAAGCATCAGTAATGAGGAATATGCCATTTACTACTACCCACAAGCCTTAATAAAAATCAACAGTAACATGCCTTTTTTTGTTGCAAGCCCTAAACTGTTTTCTTTGATGAATGACAGCAGCAAAGGTCTTAAAAAGGAACTAAAAAATATTGACGGGAAACAAGTGCAGGTGAGAACAATTCCCATGAACGGAAAGGAAATAGAATTGCTGAAACTGGGTGATATTGCTGATGTAAAAAAAGGAATTGATACAGGGGATAACCATAAGTTTTTGTTTCAACACGCTAATGTTCGTGGTAATTATAGAGATATTAATCCCTAACCTGGAAAAATATACGTATTATATCACTCATAGGTCACCCCCAGTTTCGCCATCATCCGGCTTGAGTTTTTCGTAATTTCGTTGAAGTGCCACTCACCGTTGATTTTGATCTTCTTCAGATCTGTCAGTAGTTGTATATAGTCATTCACTGAATATTGTTTCAGCAATTTTTTATCCTTCAGTTCCGTATACAATTGCTGGTACCATTGCAAGGTAATGTGATTGATGAACATCCACCCTTCAAGGGTTTGTTCATTCTGCATATAGGTATGATCAGCCTCCAGAACATTTTTCATGCTATCGAACATCACCTCTATAGACATTCTGGATTTGTAGCTTTGGTAGACATCTTCGGCCTGATCGTCTCCCTTTAATGCTGTCAATAAAGCAAGGGTGCCGAAAGCATTTCGTCGTTCATGGTATTGCCCGATAGAGTATCCCTCAGGATGAGTGGAGATACGCATAAGATAATCCTGTTCCTCTTTTATTCGGAGGGCTTCATCCAGGAATATGAACAATGATAGTCGTTTGTCAGCTGGGATATAGTATTCCTGGAACCAGATGATTCGCTTTTCATGGACGAAGAAATTGCTTTCCTCCTTGAAGGTATTGTTTGCAAACAGGGAATAGTCAATCAGCGCATTATCACGTTTCAATGGCAGGATGAACCGGAGTTTCTCCTTCAGCATCAACGCTACATTCTTCTCTGAATAAAAACCTTTATCTGCAACAATGATGGCATCCTTTAAACCTACATCCAAAAGACAGTTTTTGAACGCCTTGACTTCCCTTATATTGCCAGGCAATAAGCGATAATAAACCGGCATGGAAGATTTCGCCGAATAGATATACATCAAGTTGAATTGTGGATCATAGTTTGTCTGACGTTGATATCCTTTCCGGGCCAGGGTGATCAGTGTGGAATTTGAAAAAACGTTGGTTGCATCCATCAACAGATATTCTTCCTTTGCAATAAAGGATTTCATATAAGCGAGCTTCTGTTCATGCATTTCTCCTATGGCATTCAGCACACCGCTTGCCGTCTTTTCATTAAACGACTTACTGCCAATTAGTTCTGGCAGGTAACTCTGAGACAACCTATAGGGAATGCTTTTCAAGGGGCAATGAAAGACCAGTCGGCAATAAGCAATGGCAATAATGGATCTCCAATGATTTGGAAATATTTGTGAAAGGAGTTCTATGGATCGCGCAAATTTTTTAGTGATCAGCATGGATACGCCATATTCCTTGCAAGATGGCTTTGCTACGCTTCGTAATTCCAGAGCTTGTTCAAGTTTCCGCTTTTCGGAAGGGATAAAGCCCTGTTGTTCGGTTATCCGGCCAAGGCATTTCCCGGATATTTTTTTGGGCCCCTTTTTCTTTTTGTCATACACGGTAGTGTATGCATAAAGGTAGTACTTGCCGTTCAAGAATCTTAGCTCGGTTCCGGGCTTTTTATGAGCCAGTGCCCAGGCAGGGTGTTTTGATGTCTCCATATGATACGTATATACGTAGTACAAAAAAACAACAAAAAACCTTATAAAATCAAGCTCTTTCAACTTTTTTTATCAACTAATACGTGTTAATATCCAGGTTAGGGATTAATGGATTTGAGAAATTTATTATTGACGAAGAAGAACTACTCGAAATCTCCAATGACACAAAACTTATAAATATCATAAAATACAAAGGATTTAGTTTAAAACCTGGAAGTAAAAATTATTTTAATGGGAAATATATTATTCCATATGAGAAGGGCGGAGAAAGTGATATTGACTCAGGATGGTTGCCAAATTTTTATGTACCAAATAGCTATTTTATAGATTGGTCTGAAAAGTCTGTTAATGAATTGTTCTTAGCACAAAAAAATAAACAAAAGCAAGCAACTCTAAGAAATCAGGCCTACTGGTTCAAGACGGGATTAACATTTTCATTAACAGGATTTTATGCTCCAACAGTTAGATTGAAAAGTCCTAGCATGTTTGATAATAAATCATCGGGAATATTCACAGTCTATAATGAGAAAATATCAATGTGCATATTAACATCCAGAATACAGAAATATTTAATGAAAACTTCCTTATGCATACTGTAGATACTCAGGTTGGAGTTTTTGATGATTCGGTTTTTGTTTTTAATTCTAAGCAAGAAATTGACTTAGAAGATAAAATTGAAGATGTTATCAAAAAACAAAAATCTAATCCCCGTTACGATTACGCCAGTAACGAGCAGTTAGAGATTGACAAATTGGTATATAAAGCATATGGACTAAATGATGAAGATGTTCAGGAGGTTGAAGATTGGTATGCAAGGCGTTACCCCAAGCTGTTGGCTGCGCAAAAATCCAATCTTCGAGCATTGGGCAAAAACGATGATTATCTGGAACTATATGGACTAAAATAAAAATGTATGAATTATTGGCTAGTAAAATTTGCACCTTTTAGATACAGTTGGAAAGATGTGTTGCGAAACGGAAAATTTGAAATTTATTCAGTACGTAATGCCCAGGCTCGTAATAATCTCAAAAAAATGAAATTGGATGACCAGGTATTGTTTTATCATAGTCAGGAAGGCAAATGTGTTATGGGAAGAATGAAAGTAATTGAAGAAGCGCATCAGGATAAAACAACATCGGATGAAAGATGGGTTTCAGTAACGTTCGAACCTATTTTCTCTTTCTCATCACCTGTCATGCTTTCTCAAATCAGACAGGAAATATCATTAAATAATTTGGCATTATTCCGTCAGCCGCGACTTTCCGTTATGGCTTTGTATCAGGCTGAATTTGAATTAATTAATGAAATTGGCAGCCAATAAGATTACAAATATAATGTATGGTAATACAATGGAAGTTGAGAAAATATAAAAACCAGAAAAAGGAGTGTGCTCTGGAGAAATATTAGAGTAAAATAAAGATGAGTATTTGTTCTGGATAAGATTATGAAAAATTGGGTATTATATTGATCATTAGATCAGATAAAGTATTTAGCCGTTACTGACATGAAAGATTACTCTAAGTATTCCAAGAAACTGCAACGTCTAATCTATTTCCAACGTGAAAGTGCAGTTCTAAAACTATTAGAAAAAGCTGTTCAATTTGACGGTGGTCTTTTTGCTGAGGATGATTATATTCAGGATTACCGTAGGATTGCATGGCTTTTAAGGATTGACTTGCTTCAAGAATGGGGGAGATTTAGTGAAGCTCTGGCCTGGACATGCCTAGAATGCGAGATGAATCCGGAGAATGTACCAGCATTAGCGCTAAAAGAAAAATTAAAAAGGCAATTAAAACTTGGGAAGAAGCTCAAGAAATCTCCAGAACAAATCCAGCGAAATCTTCGATGGGAAGGAGTTGCCGGAATGTATGAATTGAAAGCCATTTTCGAACGAGATATAATCCTCCCATTGTATGAACCTGAGATCTATGAACGGTACAAGGTGCCCTTACCGAATGGGGTCCTTTTATATGGACCCCCCGGTTGCGGAAAAACATTTATTGCACGGAAATTGGCGGCTCGTCTTGGATATTCATTTTATGAAGTGAAACCTTCTGATATTGCAAGTATTTATATCCATGGTACACAGGAAAAAATCAAAGATGTATTTGCAAAGGCAGAGGAATCGGCACCAAGTATGATTTTCTTCGATGAAATTGAAGCTCTCGTCCCAAATCGTGGTGGAGAGAACCTTAGTCATAGTTATAGTTCGGAAGTCAATGAATTCCTGGTCCAATTAAATGATTGTGCAAAAAGGAAGATAATCGTTATAGCCGCAACAAACCTTCCCGAAAAAATTGATCCTGCATTTCTCCGGACAGGAAGGATTGATAAAAAAATACTCGTCGGCCCGCCGGATTTTGAAGCAAGAATTGAGGCTTTTAAGCTTTTTTTGAAGGACAGACCCACAGAAGAGATCGATTATACTCTTTTAGCCGAAGAATCAGAAAATCGGACGTATGCAGAAATTGAGTTTATTGTTAATGAAGCAGCGAGAGCAGCTTTACATCAAGATGTGAATATTTCGACAGGAGTTTTATATAAGGCTATTACCGAATTTTCAAGCATCAAATGATATATTGACTATTTCGGACTAAACCGTGCCACTCATTTCGGACCAAACCATGCCACCATTCCGGAGTAAACCGTGCCAGAGATTCCGGAGCAAACCATGCCACTATTTTCTGTCTATAAAGGCTGAAAAAGAACTAAATTTTGATTCCGGGCAAGAATAAACGACTGACATTCCGGCAGAAAGTGAGCCAGTAGTATCAAAGGCAACATGGGCTCGTATAAGGAACAAATCTTTATACGATGTCGAACAATCCAATTACCATGTTGCAAGTAAGACGCATTCTGCAATTAAAATCCCAGGGCAAATCCAATCGTGATATTGCCCGGGAAATTCACAGGTCACGCAATACAGTGAATGACTATGTGAAGCAAATATTGTTGCTAAATAAAAGCATCAACGAGCTTTTGAAGCTTACTGACGAAGAACTATCGTCACTGGTATATAATGAACCTCTTCCCGCTGAATTAGACTGGAAATTTGCAGATTTACAGCAGCGGATACCCGGATTTTGTGATGAGCTTAAAAAGCCCCATACCACCCGGATGATCTTGTGGGAGGAATACCGTCAGCTGGTCCCCGAAGGCTATGGCTATACCCAGTTTTGCGAACATCTGAGTCGTTATCTTGAGACCCGCAAAGCAGTAATGCTTTTTGACCATGAACCTGCTGCCAGCATGATGTTTGATTTTGCAGGAGATAAAATCTCGTTTGTTGATCATAAAACCGGGGAGATCACCTGGTGCCCGGTCCTTGTCTGCGTGCTTCCTTTTTCCAGCTACACTTACATCGAAGCCCTGCTATCGGCCAAACGGGAGTGGTTGCTTAAGGCGCTGAATGATGCTTTAAGCTTCTATGGTGGTGTTCCACGATCAGCAAAGACCGATAACATGAAACAGATCGTCAAAAAGAGCAACCGGTACGAACCTGCCTTCGACGAACTTGCCCAGCAATGGTCGTTGCATTTTGGGACTACAATGATGGCCTCGCGGGTGGGTAAACCACGGGATAAAGCTTCGGTTGAAAGCCATGTGAATGCTGTTTATAACCGGATCTACGCTCCTTTGCGCAACATGGTCTTTCATAGCCTGGAACAAATCAATCATGCTCTGTGGGAGGAGTTGGACAAGTTTAACCATCGTAACTTCCAGCGCTGCGATTACAGCCGTCGCGACCGTTTTATGCTGCATGAAAAAACCTTATTACTCCCATTGCCGGGCGGATCTTTTATACCTAAAAACAAGGTTGCAGCGAAGGTTCAGCGAAACTATCATGTCACACTCGGAGAAGATTGGCACCATTACAGTGTTCCATACCAGCATATCGGGAAAACAGTACAGATCATTTATGATACAGATACTGTTGAGATCTACCTTGACTCAGTCCGTATTGCTTGTCACCGGCGAAATTATCACCGAAACGGACATACCACCCTTCAGGAACACTTGCCCCCTCACCATAATCATTTTGCCCGTATCAAGGGCTGGAACCGCGATTACTTTATAGAGAAAGCCACACAAATAGGTGACAATACGGTTAGTGTGATCAGCAAAATACTTGAACAGAAGATCTTTATCGAACAAACGTATAACTCCTGTCTGGGTGTTTTTCGCCTGGGTGAAAAATACGGCAATGATCGGCTGGAAGAAGCCTGCCGGCGTGCTATGTTGGGATATAAAGTAACCTATATGGGCATAAAAAACATCCTGGAACGCAATCTTGACAAGGCCCATTCACAAACAGATCTGTTTGTCAGCATTCCTGACCATGATAATATAAGGGGCGCTGAATCATATCAATAAACTCAATTATCCATTTAAAACAACAACACATGATCAACACAGACCAAACGTTGGAACAACTTACGCAGTTGAAGCTGCACGGAATGGCTCAGGCCTATGGGACCACCCTGGCACTGCCTTCCCACGAACTCCCCACGGCCCACGAGCTTATGGCCCATCTGGTAGAAGCTGAGCAACACAGCCGCACACTCAAACGAACTCAGATGTACCTTAAGCTAAGCAACCTCCGTTATGATGCAGTACTTGAACAACTTCAATGCTCACCCGAGCGCAACCTCACACGCAATCAAATACTTCCACTGGCTGATTGTACCTTTATCCAGAGAGCAGAAAACATCCTTATCACCGGCCCGACTGGTTGCGGAAAAAGTTTTCTCGCCTGCGCCTTTGGCAGGCAGGCGATCACACTTGGATACAAATCCCTTTATCTGGGCATGAACCGGTTTACGGAGAAACTTACACTATCAAAGCTGGAAGGAAGCTATATCAAACTTCTGAACCATATCGAAAGAACCCCAATAATTATCATTGACGATTTTGGACTTACTCCATTGGAAAACCAGACCCGTATTGCACTTCTTCAACTCCTGGAGGATCGGTATGGCAAACGCTCTACCATTATCACTTCACAACTCCCGGTTAACAAATGGCATCAATATATCAATGAACCTACCCTGGCCGATGCAATTATGGACAGATTGTCAGGTTCTGCACACCGCTTTGAATTAAAAGGGGAATCGTTACGTAAAAAATCAATCGAAAAAAAATAGTACTTTTATCTACCCATTGTCCTTTGAAAATATGACTCACCTTACGCCAGAATCACTGGCACGGTTTACTCCGGAATCAGTGGCACTGTTTGTCCGAAATAATCAATATATAGTTTATAAAGCATTCCCCAATGAAACTACCTCTACGTCATATTTCCGTGCGTGTGCCATGGCATGACAATAACTGGAATGGTCATATTTGCAATGACCCAAGGAATAATGCATCCTGTATGTTCCTTCCACGAATACAGACAAAAGATGTTGATTTTGAAGAAGAACACTCAAATCTGAAGCTCACTGAAATTAAGGAGAAAGATGAGGAGGGCAACATTAAATTTCCTCCTTGTCTTGTAGAGAAGGTAACATTTATGAGTGAAGAGGATGTGGTAAAGCAAACTGTATCATGCCGGATCTTGGTCCTTATTTGTGCCCGGTCAGGATTATAGATCCCATAACCTCTTCCACGCTTGGGCGCGTTGCGATGGATTTCCCTGGTTATTGTCGAAGGAGATCGATTAAGTTTTGTGGCTATTTCAAAGAACTAAAAACCAGACTCCAACAAAACTTTGATCATATGTCGTTCTTCGACAGAAATTTGCTTATATTTACCGTGCATAGAGTGGAATTTATGCAAAGGGAAGGTAGGGCTTTTTTACTTAGCTCGCTTTCCCTTTTCCTTTTACACTCTTTTGCACTTATTAGTTGAACTTAGAAAATAAACAATCGACCTTTAGCAAAATTTATGCAAGATATTGCTAAAGAAGCTGGACTAATAAGATAATCTTACCTAATATAAACTCATTTGTTAAAAATCCAGTGGAATATTCTTATAATACACCCCATCTAATATACTCCCAGTCTTTTTCTTGTTAGATCCGCCCCACTGCTTGAAGAAGAAAGGAATATTCTGAGATTGGCATATATCCCTGATCTCAATAACCCATCCTTTCTTTATTGGGCGAGATTTAGCTCCAGATTCACCTCCTACAATGACCCAGTCTATTTCAAAAAGGTTGATATCATTAAGGGTGGAAAGCAAAGGTTCACATGATAAGAATTTTACAAATGCTCCAGAATTCCGTAAATGATTGATACGACCATAATGATGTTTGCTTTCCACGGTAACCCCCATCCAGATGTTTTCAGACCAGTTAAGGATTGGTGAATATTGTTCCAATATATCGGCTCTTTTTGTAAGCACCTGAAAAATATGCTGAGGATTATTATTCATTACTGAAAAAACTTCTTGAATGAATGAAAAAGGCATTTCTTCATGAAACAGATCACTCATTGAATTTACAAAAACTACCTTGGATTTCTTCCAAGAATATGGTTCTGTAAGTGTTTCAGAGTGGACTTCAAGATTAAATCCATTCTTGTATTTAGGGATGCCCATTGATTTTAACCGCTTTGCCATTTTTTCGGCATAACAATTTTTGCATCCCTCAGAAATTTTAGTACATCCTGTAGAAGGATTCCATGTTACTTCTGTCCATTCAATTTTTGTCTTATTCATAGCGAATGAGAATAACCTTCTTGGGATTATATGTCAAATAGAAACTACTCCTTCTGACTTTCTCCTCTGACTCTTTCCTATGAACTCTTAAATGTTGAGAGTTCTGAAAATCTAAAAGGAATTTGCGTGCATGTGAGGTAGTAAAGCCTGATTCTAAGGTAAACTGATAAACTTCTATATTAGTTTTTGGATGATCACTTAAAAACTCAATCAGGGAATTCTGAAAAACTCCAAGTTTTTTTACAACATTACTTTCCGGAAATACTGAGAACTGTCCTGTTCTTATTTGGTCATCATCGATATTATAATTTGCCTCACCAGTAAATTGGTCCATTGTCCAAGCACTATGAAGAAATTTTTCAAGTCCTCTTAAACTATTGGAGCCAAATATTAGTCCATAAATATTCCCACTGGTTGGTTTTTTAATTGAGAATGGAGCTAAATAGTATACTTTATCGGATGGAATGAGGTTTTTATAGTAATTGAGAATTACACGATGACAATGGTATGGTTTTGAGCTTTTGAATTCTTGCCTGGAAACAGATAAGTATTCCTGAAATTCAGGCAGCTCTGCAAATCTTTGTGCAAATGATGATGATATAAAAAACAAAAAATCGGTTCTTTCCAAACTGATTAGTTTTGAGAAAATATCATTGTCAATAAATTTTATCCCGTTTTGATCAAGAAACATGAATCTTGGTATTTGCGATGTCCTAATCATTTCAGGGTATAACTTATTGAATAGTAACTTAAAATCCTTGTTTTCAAGAATCAAGTTAAATGGGCAGATTACACTGCCTTGTAATGAGCAATATTCTGACTTTCTGCAATCTGATAGAAATCTGTCAATAAATGTTTTGAGTTTATCGTGTTTATACGGCCTATATTCATTGAGTATTAAATCAACATGTAGTTTTCGTTTTTGGATCGTTTTACAATATACCCGCAATTCTTCTAAAAAAACAACTGGACTTCCTTTGTTTCCATCGATATCGGAACCCTCTCCAGCAAAGAAATCATAAATCTGAATTTTTCCCCAGATATTCTTATGATTTTCTAAAAATACAGGCAGCCAACGCTTAATATATTCTCGAAGTATAGCCAATTTCGCTAGCGTTCCTTCATCAAAACCTGATTTGTGAATGTCTTTGGCCATTACTTCACTTTTTCACTAGAAACATAACTTTTCTTTAAAAGTACAAACAAAATCTGTCATCGATGGCCTAAACTGAAGACTTTTATCAGGCACAAAATGTTAGTAATATTTTTTTCTTATTGATATTACAATCCAATAGATCCTATAAATGGCATCCATTTTCATTCTTGCCATATTGTGGAAGCAAAACAAGTACAAGTTTACTATTTTAAAAAATTTAAGTATCTGTGACTACTTCCCTCTGCGAAACTTCTACCGCCCAGAGATGCAGCCCATTTGAATCCCGCTTCTCAAATCCATTCTTCTTTAGGGCCAGCCCCATCCGGATAATAGAGCCCGGGTTTAAATTCAAGTTGCATACAGAGTCTTCCGATACCTCCGAGATGATCTGGGAAGATGTGAGGAATCGCCTCGCTTTTGATAACGATACCGGCGAAAAATGGGCCAGCAGAAGCTCCTCTTCCGGTGAATGGATCAGAAACTGCTCATTGTTCCGGTGGATCTCCCGTGCCTCCTCCGGGTCGAACCAGAACATAAATCCCGATTTATAGAGAGTAAATGCCTGAGAGAAAACCCGATCGATATCGACCTTGTGCCGGTATTCAATTGCCAGTACATCAAAACAGAGAAAGCGGCGGGAGCCCGTCGTATCCGTCAGGAACTGCGCCGTATTGACCGAACCCATAAACGAAGCCCGTCGCACCAGCGACTCATTGTGAAATCCATAGGCCCGACGGACCCGGATCGCCGACTTGGTGATGATCTCCTTGACCGTGCCGATCTCCGAGCGCGTCATATTTTCCAGCTCATCCAGGTTAATATACATACACTCCGAGAGCTGCATCAGCGTATCGCGGTTGTTTGGATTGATGGTCCCGGAGAAAATAAAAGCTTTCAACCGAGGAGGACAAAGATTGAGCAACCACGTCGTCTTCCCGATCCCCTGTGGTCCCGAAAAGATGATCGCCGTATGGTTGACCACCTCCGGATCCAGCACAGAAGCAACCGAAGCCACCAGCCAACGTTTGAAGCAGACCTGCCAGAGCAGGTCGTTGGTCGTCTGCACCGTGTCGGCCAAGTGGCGGATGACATCAGAAGCTTCATCCCAGGGAGGGAGAGCGTTGAAGTAATCGATGAATGGGTCATAATGGGGGCAGAAGTCGGAATGGAGGATAGAGCGGAGCAGAGAAGGCTGGCATTTGAGGGAGTTTGTGAGGAGCTCGCGATAGAGGGAGTTTTCGAGGTAGTCGGTGATAGGTGTAAAGCTGGCTTGAGCCGCCGCATGCGGCGGCTGTACGGGGGGGATGCCTGCTCGATTATGAGACGCAGCATACTGCGTCTTTACGGGGGATAAGCGGTACTCAACCTTGGAGGTGACGATGTTGTAGCGGAAGGCGTAGCGATCGAGGAGGAAAGATTCGATTTCTTGCAAAGGGGAGCGTTTTTCGCTCTTCGCTTTTTGCTGTTCGCTGTTTGGAGTTTGCTTCGTGCCGCTAAAAGCGGCACTCGCAATGACACTGGTGCTAAGTGAGCGGCAGGTTGAGATGTCGATCCCTTGATCGCGGGCGAAGTGGAAGAGAGAGGCGGAGGTGATGCCTGTGTTGCCGGCATGGAGGCAGCGGTCGAACTGCTGGTTGCAGTCGGGTTCGGAATAGTCCGAGTAGAAACGGCTGAGGCGGTGGAAATAGGATCTCCCCTCCTCCCCAAGGGCATCGGTGAGGGCAAAGCCGATCCGGATCCAGGTATCGTAATCGACCGTGATATCCAGCTTTCGCTCCTCGATCTTGCGAATCACCTTATCGATATCCTCCTCCAGTAGATTGACATAGGTTTTAAAGATCGCGGAGGAGGGATTCAGATAGAGCATTTCATCCCAGGAGACAAAACACAACCGCGTGACATCCTTCCCCGAGGGATCGATCAGTACATTGAGCTCCCGTTCGTAGAGATCCTTCACCTGGTTAAATGCCTGCTTATGCAGCACCGGCCGGCTGAAAACCCTGACCAGGATCTTCAGACCTTGTCCCCCCGGACTGACAAAACACGCATAGGTAAACTTCAGCTCCTCTACCCTCGAACGAATCGTTTCCAAGGCATCCGGGCTCAGATCATCCAGATCCAGGACAATCACCCCCGAATACTCCTTCAGGTGCTGAAGCTTTCGCCCCCCCTCGAAGAGACCTGAAGGCGTGAAGCCAGGGAGAGACCTCTTCTGATCATTGTACTCATCCAGCTTCCCCTGAGCAACCAGCTCGCGGAGGACAAGGACCTTTGCCTTGTACGTTCCCCCGCGGATCTGATCCAGGATCACCCCCAGTTCCAGATTCTCCCTGACCCGGTTGAAATTCCTGAACAACGAGACCCTCATGGCCTACCTCTTCTTGAAAAACGAATTCACCATATGCGAAGTCAGGTGCTCTTCGATATCGGCCGCCTTGAAGTAGATCTTCCCGGAGATCTGAGAAAACGGGAGGATCCCGTTATCGCGGTAGCCCTGCAGCGTACGTTTCGAGATTTTCAGCACCTGGCAGGTTTCCGAGACATCCAGCCAGACCTCAGAAAGAGGTTGTTCTTTTGATTTGGTTTCCAGGCGTGCATCGATCTTATCGAGCGCACGGATGAGCCGGGTTACGACATCGGCGGGTACATTGAAGTTTTCCATTTTGATGAAAATTTAGACGTTCGGAAGCAAAAGTACGTCGTGAAAAACGTCGGCGGTAGTTACTGACTATCAGCAACCCCCCAGCAGAAAATCAGCCATTTATCAGCAACCCTACAGCAACCCCAGCGCAACAGAACGTAACGGAAGGCAATGAAAAGATTATTTCAGCAAGGAATCCCGTTCTTCCCGGATAAAGCTTAGCCAATCCTTCAGGATCGATTCCCATCGATCCAGCGAAGCCAGGTCGGGAGAGAAGTATTTGTTCCGGAGAGAAGCCGGCTGGATAGACTCCCGATTTTTGGAACTGAAATTCCCGGTGATCCACCTGATCAACTCCAGGTTTTTCCGGGTTGGGATCATGATTACGCCCGACTTCACCAACATCCGGAAGAGGTACCCGATATCTGCCACCGAAAGATCTGTTTGGACACAAAAGTCACTCTTTCTCACCGAACCTGCAGGATCAGCAGAGATATCTGATCCAGCCTTCAGAGACTGCATCAACAGTTTAAGGATCAAATCCAGCTGACCGATCGCATCGAAGATCACCTCCAGCCAAATCTCTGCAAACCTGACCATCTTGAAACGGATACACTGAGAGAACAGATGGATATCACCTTCCCTGGGACCGAACAACGTACAATTGGTAAACGATTTGAACTGGTGCTGCCTGGTGATTCCGGATTCATCGTTAGGAAAGACAAAACGCTCATCATCAACAATAGATGTGAGTTGAAACAATTTATCCTTAATATACTCAATATGTGGCAGCCAATATCCCGGACTTACCTCTATCAAGGATTTATGGAGGCTTTCCAAAGAGAGGTAGATAACATTCAATATCATCAGACGGAATTTCTCCGGAGACTTGCAGCCGTTTACCGAACTTATTACTATCCTCCAGGCCTCCTTGTTTCCGCTCTTTTCGTTGAACGCCTGATAGCGTACCGTAATTTCTCTGCTCAGGGACACCAATGGTTCGAAATTCTCCTCGAAAAATTGTAATGGCGTAGCCGAGCTGTGGTGGTCTGGCTTTTTCTCCATAAAGGGCAATGAAATTATAGAAAGGATAAGGGTTTATTGAATAATTGATCATAAATGTTATGCTATGTTAGGTTAAGGGTATTAGTTAGTATAATGGGTCTACGTATAAGACAAATTAAAGAGGCAAAAGGTTGGATGGGGGGGGGGGGGGGGATTTTTGAGAAAAAATATTGATAACAAGTTAGCCAAGTAAAAATTGTTTGGAAGAGGAGGGGGATCTAAGTCATATATAAGTAGGGTTGGGTGAATAATTCAAATTGGTATAGCATAAAGATAAGGGTCACTTACTCACTATAACAAACCCTAAATCCGTTACAGTGTTTACGTTCTTTTGGCTTACATCCTTTCCTGTACGTAGTCCTGGATTGGTGGTCAAGATCCCTCCAGGAACCGCCCCGTAAAGTTTTTAAGTCGCCACTATAAGGCCCGTGAGGATTGTCTGATTGACCTTGCTGATAATAATTCTGGTCATACCAGTCACTACACCACTCCGCGACATTTCCGTTCATGTCATATAGTTCTAACTCATTTGGTTTCTTCTGGCCAACCGGGTGGATCTTATACTCTGAGTTATCAGAATACCAGGCCACTTCGCCAATGTCATTGCTGCCGCTATACGTATAACCCTGGCTCTTGATTCCTCCACGGGCAGCAAATTCCCATTCAGCCTCCGTCGGTAGTCTGAAAGTTTTTTTTCGTTCTGCGCTCAACTTCTTCAGAAAAGTCTGAATATCATTCCAGCTTACATTTTCAACAGGACATTCTTCGCATCCTCCGAATTGCAACTCGTTAGGGTCGCTGTTCATGATAGTCCTCCATTGTTTCTGTGTGATCTCGTGCTTGCTGATGTAAAAGCGTTTAATCTTCACAGGATGAACCGGTTGTTCAACGGCGTCGCCTCCTCTGGAACCCATTTGAAAGGTACTCCCTTCAACTGAAACCATAACAGGGAACCAGGAGGAAGCTTCCTCCCGTTTTTTTTCTTTCAAATCTTCAGTTGGGTTTTCAAGAGAGAGAGATGTAGTAGGTGGAGAAATAATTGGACTGGTTGTCGGTGTGGTATTGAGAACGAAAACGAAATCTCCCTTATCAAGATGTTCGTCGGGTATCTTTCCATATTGCGGGTGTTGGCTCCCATAAGAGTAATTGGTCACATTATCACATATGTATTCACTTAATTCAATACCAGTTAAATACCCATCGCCATTTCCATCTGCATCACTTGAAGTCAACGCTTTAACGAAATATTTTCGAAACCAACTGTCGTCCGATACCTCTTCTTCAGCATTTCCAGCAGTTATATATTGTCGGACAGGTTTAGTGATTTTTGCGGTTAGCGCATACGATAAATTTTTCCCTCGACTAATGTTGAACAGGACTCCTGAAAAACAGGCATCAAAAAGGAACAAGGCATGTTTAGAAAGAATATCACGTGCATATGTATCCACTTGACGCATGCTAATCGATTTTACGTGAAATTCTCTTGGATTATCTTCTGGAAGTGGAGCATTTGCTGGCACTATATATCCCATTTCACGGCCATCCTCTACTGTTTGAGTGGCACCATGACCGGCAAAATAAAAAAGAAGCCGATTATTTGGGAGAAGACCAAAGTTATTTATAAAACTTTCAAATTTATCCCTTAATTCTATGTCATTAGGATCTTCAACTAAGTCTACAATAAATCCATTTGCCTCTAATGTTTGCTTGATAATATAAATATCTTTCTTTACTCCAGGTAACCGCGACCAACCATTGGTATATTTACTTACTCCAATTACCAATGCGTAACTTTCCTCATAAATATTTGTGAAGTTACCATCGATGTTGACTTTTATTGGTTCCATCCCTCTCTCCTGTGGAGATACAGGGGGTATGAAGAAGAATAAAAAGAAAAGACTCATTAAAAAATGTATGAATAATCTAGTATTCATATCAATCTAATTCTGATGTAATGCAAATATAACAGATTTGGATATGAATTCAAAGTAAATAGTTGTTTTTGGAAGAATTGTTAATTTTATGGGGCTATAATATTGAAAATTACAGCTTACAAGTATACGAGCATGAATCTAAATAAAGAGAAACCCAGGGCAATTATCATTGAAAGTGATGAAAAATCCAGGGATATCCTTGTAAAGGAATTGTCATCCAATGAGAGAATTGATCTGTCGGGTTTGTTTACAAATACGAAAGAGGCTTTACAAGAAGTTCAGAGTAATAGGCCTTGTTTGATTTTTATTGGCCTGGATATACGCAGTGATGATGGATTTGATTTCATAAATACATTGAATAACCTGAATTTACACCCCTGTGTGGTATACATGTCAGGCAATGTGAACATGGCAGTTCAGGCAATCAGGCACAAGGCATTTGATTTCTTACATAAACCGTTTAAGCCAGAAGAGGTGCTGCAATGCCTGAATCGGTTTTCCTCCTATTCATTTCAATACTGTTTAGCAGAAAAAATTGACACAATCCTGGAATGCGTAAACCCAAATATAAAGATCCGATTCAATACGGCTCATGGATTCATTCTGTTATCTCCTTGCTATATCGTCTATTGCCTGGCTGATTGGAACTATACGGAGATTTGGCTGACAAGAAATCGGAAAGAAGTTATCCCATTGAATATCGGGAAAGTGGAAAAGATGCTCCCCGACAGACTTTTTATCCGGATAAACAGGTCCGTGATAATCAATAAAAGTTTTATCGAAAGATTGAATCGAAAAAACCGCATGGTTACCATCGTTGATGGGGAAAGTATACAGGAGTTTAAAGTGTCGTTGAAGAGAGTGAAAGATCTGGGAGAATGAAATATGTGGTTTCGAGTATTTTTTACGTGGTAAGGTTATCTTGTTACGTAAAGCAGATGCTTGTTGTAATCAATGGTAATTTTCCCCAATTGACTTAACACATTTTGACCCAGGAGCAAAGGGGCCTCCAGCGAATTACTGATCGATGCCGTTACGTTATAAATTTTGAATTTACCGATTTTAATCTCATGAATCCGGAAGAGATCGCTTTTCGCTTTGCTCCCATCGGCAAAGCGATATGTTTGAGACCCGATATAATCGGAATCCTTGATCGTCCCTGTCCTGTATAAAGTTAGTGCAACATCAGGCGAGAGTGAAAGATCTGACGCACCTGTATCGAAGATCACATTGATTGCGAGTACCCCATTTATGATTACAGGGATTTCATATGTGTTTCCGGGGGATCTGATCAGTTCAATGATATCTGTTGTGGCTGATAGATGATCCTTTGCTACATTCTTACTGAATGTTTTGATATTTGAATCTGAAATATCCTGGGATGCATTGATCATAGCAAACAGATACTGGAATGCATTACACATCTCTTCTCCTACTCCAAAATTGAACAGGATATTGATGCTTTTCTGTGGCACGATTGAACCGGTTGGTTTATCAAATGACTGATTATTAAGCAGTTGTATGGATGCCTTCTGTTCGGTTTGTTCTGAACAGTAGAATACAATTTCTCCGGAATTTGAACCGCAATGCTGAAATGATCTGTTCAGGTTAATCCCCGGGACCCAGATTTTATCAATGGTAAAGTAATATGCTTCTTGCGCTATGTGTTCTTGCTTCATTATTTTTTTATAGATCACAAGCTGTTTTTCATTTTCTATGTTAATTTGCTGAATGTAAGGGCCCGCCGCAGGTCGGTTCCTGGCCGGATGTGCTCTTAGTGTTGTATTGATGAAATCAACGGTTTCTGTAATTCCTGAATCCTGGCAATGGCAGGAATGACGAGGGAAAACATTGAAAAAGAGGAAGAAAAACAACCATGAAACACCAACTCGCACAGGATTCTTTTTTTAATGATGACTATTACAAAAATACGTTAATCTTTTTCAAATCACCTTTCCGTAAATGAATCATTTTTTATAAATTTCGAAAAAAATCACGCATGCGATTCTTCTTCCTTATTTTAATCATCCTCTTCTACTCAAATTCAATTGCTCAGATTCAATTGTTGTGAAAAAAAGTAATGGGGATACCCTATAAATACACTAAACCCTATGATACATTAAATTTTTCGCCTTCCGAGGGGATAAAAACTGCACAACCCTGGATTGTTTTTTCGGACCGTGATAGCAATAGGACCTATACATCTCCGAATTCAACGGCAACGGTTAAGCTGGCTTCATTTCTAGAGCCATTCTATGTGGTTGAAGAAGATGAAAATTTTGTTCACATTTATAAAGACTCCAATCCAAAAAGAAGAGTAAGCAAAAATGCCGTGGATTATGGTTGGATCAAGAAGGAAAACCTTTTATTATGGAGGCGTGGATTATTCAATAAGGAAAATGTCTTGAAAAAAGCAATGATCCTTAACACGGAAGATTCTGCTAAACAGTACAGAGGTGAAAAGGAAACAGGATTAGTCGCATTTTGCAATGATCCTGACTTGAGAAATGAAAATCAGAGGGATGCAGATGTGTTTAGCCTTTATTACATATATAAGATATATCCGGGGATTACTAATCCAACCGCTGCATTGATTGGGAAACGGTCACATCTAAGTCCTTCCACAATTCAGGAAGATATCATTGGATAGATAGATTATTCAAAGTTAACCTCATGGAATTTCCGTGTGGTCTTATATCCTGATATGAATGCGGCGCCTACGTTGGAAAGGATGGAGTTAAACAAACCCTCAATGATATTTTGTAATGAACGGGAAGCTTTGAATTATATGAATGGCCTGGAAATTGACAATAGCTGTATAGTCTGGAATGAAATCCAGAGTAAGGAAAATCATGAAGAAACACGCTTCAGGTTTCCATTGCTTGGTATTGATGTGGATGAATCTGATGAGACAAGGGAAATAGCAACTGTTGGGGTGATTAAAAAAGTAGCAGCAGAGTTCATTCCTATCGTTGATCACACAGATGACAGAGTCAGTCAAGTTCTGGATCGGATTTCTGAACAGAGGAACCACCTAAACCTGATCTTCGTCATTCATGGGGATCAAGGAATGTATGATTATTTTAAGAGGATCAGTGAAGCCATCCGTCTATTTGCTCAATATATTCAAACCCATCCTGAAAAACTACAGCTTGAAATCGGATGTGTGATTTATCGCGATCTCGCATATGGAAAAAACATGACTGAAATCATTCCTCTGACCGAAGATTTAATGGTTCTTCACAATAATGCGTACTTATAGATATATTTGAATGATAAATTTGATGTCCAATGAGTACAAGTTTGTTGCATCATGCTTTTGGGCTTACTGATCAAGAATACCTGAAAACAGAGTACAAAGAAGGAACGGTGATCTTTCATATTAAAACCAAAGACAGCAAGTTCCGTTGCAGTAACTGCGGGAGTAGGAAGATTATTAAGAAAGGGACTGTTGACCGTCTTTTCAGGACACTTCCCATTGGTACTCGACCGGTGTATTTGCACGCTAAGGTTCAAAGGTTACAATGTAATGATTGTGGATTAATACGCCAGGAACGACTGTCGTATGCTGACGAAAAAAAAGCTATACCCGTAGGATAGGAGACTGCATCGTGGATTTGCTTGCATGTATGACCGTTCAGGATGTAAGCGAGTTGTTCGGAATAAACTGGGGAACGGTCAAAAACATTGATAAAGAATACTTGAAGAAGCATTATTCGAAGCCTGTTTTGAAAGATGTTGAGATCATCGCCATTGACGAATTTGCTTATCAAAAAGGACATAAATATCAAACCGTGGTATACGATCTTAAAGCAGGCAGAGTCATTTATGTTGGCCAGGGCAGAGCGGAAGAAAGTCTGGACAAGTTCTTCAAGCGACTTCGTCATTCCCGTGCAAAGATTAAGGCTGTGGCGATGGATATGTGGTTGCCTTACTTCAATGCTGTCATATACAACCTCCCTGAGGCAAAGATTATATTCGACCGATTTCATATCATCAAGCTGATGAACAAAACGATGGATGAGGTTCGACGGGCATTGTATCATGATGAATCGTTTCTAAACAACAGAGACGTTATTAAAGGGATTCGTTGGTTGTTGTTGAAGAACAATAGGAATCTTAATGATGAAAAGAATGAACGTCAACGACTTGAAGAAGCCCTTCAGATCAATAAACCACTGGCCCAGACATACTATTTGAAGGAAGAACTTGGACAACTTTGGTTGAAAGAAAACAGGCATGAAGCCGAGAAGTTCCTTCAATCCTGGGTTGAACAGGCTCATTCTACAACTATTCAGGCACTTTGGAAATTTGCTAAAACATTGATGGCTCACCGTACTGGCATTTTGAATTGGTTTGATTACCCAATATCTACAGGTCCTCTGGAAGGTTTTAATAACAAGATAAAGGTTCTCAAACGCAAAGCTTATGGGTATAGAGATATGGAATATTTTGCCTTGAAAATTTACGCACTTCATGAGAACAGGTACGGATTATTGTGATGAACCGATTTAATGAAGGTTTCTAATAGATTAAAATCCATACGGGATTTACCTTCCAAAGACAGGGATGAGTCCGACGCACTTTTTTATGGAATTCAGAAGGCTGTAAATATATTCGGATTGTCCCCCGGACAGAGTAATTTCTTGTTTGTCATGGGAAATACGGGAAATCATAAAAGAGATGATGAAAGTCAGGCAGACATCAACATTATTATCGACAAGTTGTTCGAAGATGGATTTGGTTTTTATGCTTTCCAGCTGAAACACCGGGGAACGGAACCATCCAGCGTTTTTTATTATCAGACGGAAGAAATCTTATCCACCCTTGCTGGCCGGTACCTGGATGTATCTAAATCGATTGCCATCAAAATGAGTCATGATATATCTCAGCCTTCCTACATTGTTCCGGAGAAGATTGATAAAAACATCTATTTGAAAACCAAATCCCACATGAATGGAGGGATATATGCCTTGGTGCCAGGTTCTTCGGTGCCAGGAAAAACTTTGACTACACTGTTAACCCAACGGCTCAAGGATCTTTATGATTCCGTTGTTTATCAAAACAAATGGATTGAATGGATGCAGCAAACCATTTTATCAGCCCCGTTAGATTCATCTGAAACTGCATCTTTTCGAAAATTCCTTATTCCGTTAAATCTTATAGTGAAATACATGGAGGTCATGCAATCGGAGGTCTATTACAATTATTTAACCGGGTATGTTGCAATTCTTGCAGATGATTGTAGTCATCCTTTATGGCAATATCAATTGTTTTGTACAATGGATGAAGTATATGATCTAAAGAGCGCTTTGCACAAGCTGGTGGACTCAAGAGTTGAAAAGCTTGCCAGAGATGTTTTTATTGAATCCTGGATGGACATGATGATATCAAAACAGCCACGATTAAGTCGTACAGAGATTAAACGTAAAACATTGAAGGAGGTAGAGATACTTCTGTATGGATTTTACAGAGATTCCAGGTATGCTGACTTCACTTTGGAGGAGATTGCTGATCCGGGAAAAGTACCGGACTCAGAACTTATTTCATGGATTGAGCATATTAAGTCGAGCGTGATGGAGTTGGATAAGATCTTCAACCTTTATCCAACATATTCAGATTATTCGTTTGTATCGAACGACGAGCGATACTTCTGGATTCCCTGTCGATTCCTTCCGTAAAAACAGACTATTCAAACTGTTTAAGTTTTTTCAGGGCTTTTTCTCCAAATTTTGTATTGGAATACAAGCGAAGATAGTTTCGCCAAACCTCTTTCGTATTTTCACGCTCTGCCTCCAGGAATGCCATTTCTGCTTTAATTTCAATGACTCTTGGATCCAGTAACAGAGTTGGATAGGAATTCAGATATTGATCAATCAGGGAAACCGAGATTAATTTATCAACCTGCTGAACTATCAATGAATCTCTTTTTTGTATAGCTTTTGATTTATGTTCTGATGCCGGGTAATTATATATATAAGTTTCAAAGGATTCAATCGAATTCTCCAGAAGTGCATCTTCAAATGCTTTCTTATCCCGAAGGATTACCGCTTCCTTTTTTTTGGAAGAGTTTGGGAACCATGAGATGAAACGATTATAGGTACTAACAGTATTTGTTTCCTTTATCTCCTCAAATTGAAGGTTGTCTCTCAACGCCAGGGCGCCCTCTCCCTGCTCTGAGGTGATAAAACGATTTAGAAAATCCTGGTAATCTTTCACTGTGTTACGTGCTTGAGCCTTTTCATAATATTTTTGTATGAAGCGCTCAATAATCTGATTAATCTGTCTGGCATCATTGAAATGATTTATGAAAAATCCATAGGCCTCTACCGTATTTGTCTTGATGGCCTTCACATATTCCAACGAATCCCGAAGAACAATAACCCGGTTAAAAAGATCACTCTTGGGATATCTGCTCAGGTAATCGTAAACCCTATCCAGGTTGAGAGAATCAACTAAATCCTTGTATGCTGCCCGATCCCTTACTTTTACACAGTCATCCCGTTCGTCCGAATTAGGGAAACGTTCCATAAAGAGGTTATAATCTTCCACCCGATCCAGTGTTTTAGCATTTTCAAACTCAAGGTGGTTTCTGGTTTGAATGATCTCAATAAAATACTTGGAATCAGGAAATTCATTGGCAAAAATCTCCACCTGATCAATAGTAGGATTTACTTTGATCTGCTCATACAGTTTGCGTTCAATCGTACTATATTCCCGGATTATTGCTTCTTTGATACCCGGAACCGTTTTATTTAATTCTGAAAGCTGTATATCATTCTTATTCCCAACCAGTTCATTCGCTGTTCTGACGTATCTAAAAGCCTTGAAAAGGCTAAATTTATCATAGGTGTTATTGGAATATACAATCGCCAAGCCATAATTAGCGAGAAGGTCCAGGTCATCCTCCAGGATGACTTCACGGAAAATTTCTGCCGCTTTTTCCAGGTCATTTTTTTCCAACTTTGGGAATCCTTTGGCTGATTGCTGGGCAATAGTAAAATGGCCAATTGTAAAACCCAACAAACAGGCGAATAAAAATCCTTTCATATCTATTAGAAATTTGGTTATTTTTACATTAAAAGATGTATCGTAATCTGTTCAAATTTAGCATAGATTAAGGACATAGACAATAATAATTAAGGAAAAAAGATGAATTATAGGTTTCTTATATTGCTGGTTCATAGTTTATGGCTCACTGTTGCTGGGAATGCAATACTCCATTGTCAAACATCCATGGATGTGCAACTAATGGACACTCCACAGATCTACGTCATGCCTGAAATAAATTCTGCCACTGAGGAGATCATGAGTATTATTCCCGGTGCCATATGGACAGTTTTTTCTGACCGGAACGAAAACAATGTATTTATGCAATCCGATGGCGGGGAAATAAAAGGGCAGGTTCAGTTCCTTGACCCACTTTACGTAACCAATGAAAGAAACGGGTTTTTGCATTTATACCGGGACCCAGGTCCGGTTTTTGATTTGGGCAAATTAAGCCCTGATGCACAAGACATGGGTTGGATTCATAAGTCACATTTGCTGTTATGGCGGCATTGTATACTTGACAGCATCACAAAAATGGAAATTCAATTGTTAACGTATGGGACTTCGGGCCCGCTGCATTTATTCGAAGCTGAGGATTATAATGATGGCATTACGGTGTTTGAAGATCCTGAACTGAGGTTCAAATCGGATGAAAAAACCAGATCAAACCTACTATACTATGCATATAAAGTGACCGAAAAGTCTATATTGATCGGTTGTGAAAAACGGATTTCTGCAGGGCTTGATCCAGTTGAGGTCATTTTGGGTTGGGTTCCCCGTAATTATTGCTTCATCCTTTCAAGTCGTTTCTGGTTATCTCCCAATGATGACTTTCGGGCCATTGAAGAACGCTTGGAGAAAAAGATATACCCTTCCTTATTCGTAGATTACGTAAGTGCAGAACAATTCTATTATAATCACAACATAGAACCCTTATACGTTCTCTGGCAGGATCAAGAGAATAAATCATATCCACCAACATGGCTTCGATTCCCGATCCAGCTAGAAAAAGGTGCGATCGTCAAAGTAAACATAGCCTCAGAGGATTTTATTTCGGCTTATGCTTCGGAAACTATACGAGGACTTAGTTTTCCGGTATTCAAACGTATCACATTAATTGGATACGACGAACTAAGTGAGGTGTTATACAATATGGGAAGAATGGTGGATGCTGTGAACTCAAGCAATGTAAGGGAAGGTCTTCAACAAGCCATTGTGCGCCTGATGTCAGATGAGTACCAGGGAGTAGAATCAGAATTTGTTTACAATTTAACCCTTGCCAGTGTTTTTGAGGATCTGTTCTGGATTTGTCAGTCCGATGCAACGATTATGAATCAAAAGGTGCGAAAACTGACAGACCCCTATGCTGTGTCAGAAGATTCACTAAAAGAGTTTACGTCGGTGTTAATGGAAAAGAAGAAAATGCTACAACAAATCATGGTGCATGACATGGATCAATTCTCATTCATATCAAACAATACGCGTTTTTTTTGGGTTGATGCAGAGATGTTTTTTTAAAATAAGATTTTGAGTTGGGAGAATCTATTTGCTAAAGGAATATGTAACTGATTTAATTATCACTTCAACCTCTGAGAGTAATTGTGAAACAGGTGCATTACTTCCAAAAAACCATAGATTCAAGGTTGGTTTTTCATTGATAAATGTTGGGATATTCTCCCCTTCAAATTTCACTTCTTTTATTAAATAAGTCTGCTTTGGAAGACTTGGCGAGTTCCCGATATAACTTTGAAAAGACACATTCCGTCCTTTAGCCGGAATATTATTCCAAACGAGCTTATAGGTGGTTCTGTTTGATTTTGGTATCCGGATGGGGAAATTCTCAACATAGGCATGCATGTTAGTGCAATCAAATGGCCACCGGCAATCCTGGGGTAACGGATATATCACATACCATCCACGTGACCTGGCAGGATCATTCCATCTTGAGATCTGTATGCCTAAAGTGTTCGCATTGAACGCTGCCTGTGGGAGGTTTGCTTCCGAGATGTCTTTGTCAATCAATAGCCCCAGAACAATCCGTTCATCCAACTCATCAAGATTTGTTTTCAAATAAAACAGATACTCACCATACCCAAAAGATTCCTCAGCCTGAAGTTGCGAACAATACCAGATGCCATGGTATTTTTTTAGTTTCAGGTGTAGCCAACCGTTTTCATCCACGTATTGCATGGTGGAATCATCTTTGAAAAGGTTATTACCTGATGGTGTAGCAGTTCCATTCGATACCTTCCATGATGTGCCGGAAAACTCCAGGATTCTTTGTTGGGCGTTAATCTCAACTGTGAGGTATAGCATTAAAAAGATACTTGTCACAGTAAATAGTGTAATTCTTAAAGGTTTCATAGGATCATATTTTAATGTTGTCCCTAGTCAATAATTGAGTAAACGTTTCAGCTTTTAATTTGCCTTGTTCTCATTTCTGAGACTTTTTCTATTGGAATGTATATGATATTATATAGCCCATAGATGTGGGTTTTCCATTGATTTTTCCGACAACCCATTTTTTTGGAAGGTGTTCAATAGCATCCATTACAAGTATCTCACATTCAGGTTGAATACCTTGAACTGCCCTAACTGTCCTCATCGAACCATCTGCATTGACCATTACCAGGATCTTTACTGTCCCTTTGCTGATACAGTTGACAGCAGATGCTGATTCTTGTATATATTTCCTGAGGGACCCTCTGATTTCATTCAAACCGCCTTGATAATAGGGTCTTATTGTATCCATTTTCTGTAGTGTGTCTGTTCCCTGTTTTGGCTCTGAAAAAGATTGATGAGGTGATGGCGTTGAAGGGATTTGTTCAACCTGTTGGGGTGTGTTAAAAACAGGTACTGAAGGTGAGTTCTCTGCTTTTTTAACAGGGATATCCAAAAGGTCTTTTGTTCCTTCTGTATTCTTGATCTCTTTGCTGTTGTATATTTGAATAGCAAGGATCACAACCAATGAAATGATCACACCAACAATTCCTGTCAGCATCCAGATCAATGCTTTTAATCCTTTCTTTGTTGAGGTTATCATTAATTTTGACGGTGTTGGTTTACCTGCTTGTTTTCGCCTTACTGGCGCTTTCTTTTTTGTTTTCTGAATACCTGGTTTGCGAGCAGGGGAAAAGGAACTCTTTCCCTCTAATAACCTGGCAAAGGTATTCCCATTTTCAGCTACCCTTTGATTTGGATCTTTGATCAGTAGCCCCATCACCAGCTCATTTAGCCAGGATGGGATCTCTTTGTTGATCGTAACGGGTGGTGCGATGTTTCCGGATAATACCCGGTTTATTGTAAGCAGGGGAGTTTCCCCCTTGAAAGGGACACACCCTGTAAGGCATTCATATAACACAATACCCAGGCTGAACAGGTCACTCCGATGATCTAAGGTTTTGCCTTGTGCCTGTTCGGGGCTCATGTATTCGGGTGTACCAAAGACCGCACCCAGTTGGGTCATCTTTGGTCCATCAGATGAACGTGCAATCCCGAAATCAGTTAAAACAGGACGGCCATCTCTCGTAACAATGATGTTACTACTTTTTATATCTCTGTGAATAAGACCTTTTGAATGAATGTAATTGAGTGCCCCAGCAATGGGCTTTATAACTTCTATGGCTTCGGAAGGACTTAATTTGGTTTTTTTGCGGATGAGCTTTTGGAGATCCTCTCCGTCAAGGAACTCCATCGCCATATAATGCACTCCCTGAGATTCGCCTTCGTCATAAATCTTGACGATATTTTGATGGTTCAGTGAGGCGGCCAGTTGCGCTTCAGAATGAAACCTGCCAAGAAACTCCGCATCATGCACAAGGTTCGGGTGGATTACCTTTAGCGCAATCTCCCGGTTTAGGTTTTTCTGGATTGTCTTGTAAACGACAGCCATACCTCCTTTTCCCACCTCTTCAATGATCTGGTATTTGGCAGCCAGGGCATTTCGGATCATGGTGTCATAATTTTGCCAGCTGCTTGGTGACGTTTCAGCAAGCATAGAGCCACAATACCTGCACTTGATTGCGACAGACTTTATCGTTTCTCCACAATATGGGCAAATTTTGGTTTTGGTCATGGCAGGTTGTCGTTTTGCCATTGGAAAAAGTCCAATTTAACAATGTCTCCAATTGTACAAAAGGAATTCGTGCCAACATACTGCTGAATCTCGATGTTGCATTCAATACTTGTCACGTAGGTGACGACTCCTATTGCTTTCTCTTTTCCATCATGATCATTTGCATCAAAAACATAGCATTTGATTCCGGGTCTGTTTCCCACATTTTCCCCCAGGGGTGCCTTTAAATAATTGCCTGTGACTGAGGTCACCCTGGCAATTGTACTGAATTCATTATTTCCAATACGAACAGATCGTTCAAAATGACGCTGTGTCTTCGCTCCCGTGTTTGTTTCAATGAGAAAATCAGCTGCAAGTGTATAGTCTCCGGGTCCGTCAGTGGGATAAACATTGATGATCCCATTTTGAAAATTACCGGATATATCAATTTCCCTGTGGCCTGGGGTTCTAAGCTTCAAAATGGGAATTACTTTGCTTCCATTAACGATAACAGCCTTCTCATTCAAGGAGAAAGTCAAGGCGTTATTTGCAAAGATCCCATTAGATAGCTGATAGTCATTTGCCAGATCTGCGCTAGCATTGAACAGGAATGTTTCCCCCTGAGGCGGAATCTTGATACCATTGAATTCGGCCGTCCATTTGCCGGGTTGAGGATTTTGAACCATTACGTTTTGATAGTTCGTTCCGGCATGCCAGGTTTCATGATATGAAGGTGCCTGTGAAGAATAAACCCTGCCCAGGGGATCTGTTAATTTTAATTCGATCCTGCTCCCTTGCCAGTTACAGAAAAGATTTAAGACCTGAATTAGAGGATCAACGTGGAACTCAAAAGTTTTGCTTTGTGATTGCCTGATTTCAGATTGAAATGAACACAACCAGCTATTGTTCTTGCACTCACTGACGAACTGATGAAATGCCAGGATCACGTCCATTTCGTTATTGGCTTTGAAGTACACTCCCCCGGTTTCGTCAGCGATTCTGCTCAGAAGATTACCATCCGCGTAATCTTTATAGCTCACCGTGTATATCGGAATTCCACGGGCAGAAAACCAGTGCGTTTCGTCGTTGAAATTCCCTTTTCCGTCTGAAAAAAGCATTACGGCGCTTTTTGCGGATGGTATCACGTGGTTCTGCATGGACAACTGCATTTCAGACAATCCTGCGCCAATGTCTGTACCGCCACGCGAATCAATTGTCTGAATGGCATGAATCATCCTTTCCTTATTCCAGTTCCTGAAATTGTTTTGGTTAATCCAATGCGCATCGCCATCGAAATCTACAAGGAATATATCATCAGACTGATAGAGATAGTCCAATAGTTCAATGATGGAGTTCTTACGGATATCCTTTGGATCAGACTCGGCCATGCTCCCAGATGAGTCCAGAATAAATCCAATAGAGTAATTCTGGCATTCATTACTACGACCGTGTGAATTTAAGTTTAAAATGTATTTTAAAGCTTCATTAAATACATTAACATCTTCTGTGGTTTTCGTATGAAATTTATCTGTATAAAAATAACCCGGACAAATCTGGTAACCGTTAACGATACCTTTTGTTATATCCTGTGATGGGATTGTTACCACTCCATCATTGAGTTTGCGTTGAATTTGAGGGCTGATAAAATCAATAGGCGTCTGAATTCTATTTAACCGACTTTGTGTTCGACCCATATTTCTAATAGATTCAAGTATAAACTTTTTTGCCCCTGGTAATATTATCGGATTCCAGTCACTTAAGATAATTGCTGTTGGGAGATTTTGCGGATAAATCTGACTATACATTTCAAGCATCTCGTCACTATCGGGTTTTAACATCTCGATAGCTTTGGAATCTAGATGAATATGCTCCACCAGGTAAAGAGCGTTATTTAAAAGTTCTCTGTCAGCTTTTGGGAGATGTTTTGCATAAGCCAGAAAAGAACCCAGATGTGGAGTTGTTATGGTGATTAACCCCAGGATGCCATTGGCCCCATAATCCATGATATACCTTCTTGCTGCTAATCCACCCATTGAATGACCTACTAAGATTATTCCTTGGGGATTAAAATCCTGCTGGATTTTCTCTATAACATTTTTTACCTTCTCCCCTTGTTTTTTAAAACTCCAGTTTTGATTGTCGAAAAAATCTAGTGTAAAAAACAGAATCCTATTTGTTGAATCTAAAACCTCTAATGTATCAAGTAAAAACCCAGAATCTATTTTTTTTTCATAATAATTACCTACGTAAACAGTTTTATTGATTTTTTGTCCACATATTTCTTCCCATGTTGTATGCTTACCACCAAGTCCATGAATTAAAAGCACCGCAATTGGACGATTCTCCTGAGCTTCTAATAATAGAGTATTGCTCAGGCCAATAAGTATGATCATCCAAAAGATCATTTGTCGACAAAATAAACTAATTAAAAGCCTCATGCTACCTCCCAATTACAATATCGATGGCTGAAAACTTTTTCACATAATTACCAGATTTGTAACTTGACCAAACTACCCTCTCTCTATATTCTCTATACTCCGGTTCCAAATCATAATATCTTATTTCGCCAATAAATAGGTCCGATTCTTTTAAAATTTCGAATGCTCTAGTACTTGTATATCCAAATAAATCAGGCATAATAATATACTCAGGATTTAATGGTTTTCTAAAAATGGAATCATTCAGATTGACAGGCATTACCTCTTCCTTTAAATCTCGTTCTTCATTCGATTTAGAAACCAGAATAAAAATTAAGATGATTACAATGAATCCAATTGCTATTAATGAAGCATACAAATAACTAATAAGATTCCATTTTATCGATAACGGAAGAAATGCAGGTCTTACTAAACCAGTTGTGGATATCCCGGGTATTTTGCGGGCTCGTTTTGCCGGATTCGCATGGGTTAGATTTTTAAATAATTGTTGCCAGGACTGGTCTGTAACTTTACGTATGGGTAATTGAAATAAAAGATCCTTTTCTTTTTTGTATGGGGCAATACCTGTCATCATTTCGAGAGCAATAGCCCCAATCGCATAGATATCCACACGATTGCTAATGGCCCCGGAACCACTCATGGATGCGGCTATTTGTTCCGGTGCTGCGTATTGAGGGGTTAATCCACGAAAAGGCGCTTTGTTTGATATGGAGAAATTGATATTTTCCCTTATGCTGAATCTGTTCAAACGGACAGAGATATCAAAATCCATTAAAGCATAAACAACTTGTTTGTTTTTAAAACGAAGTCCAATATTTCCCGGTTTTATATCGGCATGAACAATGGGTATGTTTTTACGGTAGTGCATGTGTCCCAATGCATTACCCATTTGTTTAAGAAAGCTTCTGACTTCCGTGCTGTGGTGTTTTTTCTTATTTTTCAGATAAACATCCAGCGTGGTTTCAAAATATTCTGATTCGATGCACATCCCGATGGTTTCATCATTGTAGGTTAAAGGGAAAAAACTATAGGTGTGTATGAAATTCGGGTGACTGATAAATGATTTGCTGATTTCAAACTCCTCTGAAATATTTTCCAGTTCGGATTTTTTTGCGTCTTCATCCAGGTGCTGAACAGAGTAAAACTTCACAACACGCCATTTTTCCTGATGAAGATATCGGAATAAAATTACATGCTTCTCCCGGTAGCGGATGCTTGTGACTTCCCTGTTTTGAAGAAAAATCAGGGATGGATACCGTTTTTCAAGGAGTTTGATGATATATTCAGGCGTTAACACCATCGGATGTTATCTCAGAAATTATTGGTCAAAACCTATTTTCAGAGAACTGTGCCACAGATTTCCTTCAAAAATAGGATTTGATATTTCAACGATCTTGTTTCCTTTATAGTCAATTGTTTGGATAAAGAGCACAGGTGAAGCAACTGGCATGGTTTTATTGTCGGGGCCATAAATGGCCTTTTCTTTGTCGAATCCCCTGTTTTGGATAATCCCTCCCTGACTGTTAAAGGTTGCCATATATTTAATCCATGTATTTGTATTTAATGCATTCCAATACGGATCAATTTTCCCAGGTAGTTTATCCGCCAGCTCTGCAGTGATCAGCTTTGCAATGATTTGCGACAGGAAGCGAGTCCCATAATTAAACGCATCTTTTTTGAATTTCAACCATGAATTTCCGGGTTGGTTCCGTTGTTTTATCTCTTGAAATATCAATCCTTCATGGGTTCCCATGGTAATCTCTGCGTGAACTACTAGATAGCTTGACTTATCAATATTCCCTATGGAAAACAGGGATTTATCAATGACTTGAACATGATTTGAAGCAGTGATCTGCGGGTCATTATTGATGGTTGAATTCGGTTTGCGATATATCTCAATTGGCTGCCGGTTGCCGGATTTCACTATGTAAATGGATTCGATGTACTCAGGGATTATCAAAAGCTGGTCTTTAAGAATATGTGCCAAGAGATCGGGATTAGGTTTTCCGCGTAGAAATGAGACCAGCACTTGTGAAACAGGGTAGGTGTATTTTGCAATGAGCCCTCTGGCTGCCCGTTGTGTCGCTTCCTGATCATTGAACTCCCCTATCAAACGTTCATTAAGTTCCACGGATTCATCAAACCGGTACGTTTTAAACTGATACTCCTGGATCTTATTTAGCACTTGTTCCCATGTGATCAATTTCTGCTCTCCATCCCAATTTAAAACCATCCAATTGTAATTATTGTAGGCTTGCATTAGATCATTTTTCGCTTCACAACATTTCGTAAATATCAGCCTCTTGGTGAATGATCTCTCAATGTATCTGAATGATGATCTTGCATATTTGCCAGTGAATAAATCATATAAGCTGTCACACTCATTATTTCGATAGCAACTGTTACATAGTGAGTCAATTAGGAAGTTAATTCGATGGTTAATTTTATTAGATAGTTCTTTTTCCTTAATATTTTTAAGCGAATCAAGTCCAATCCTGATCGCTTTCCATGGATATCTTTTTGAAATATAAAATGTCATAAGGGTATCCACCATTGGATTTTTCGTTTTTACAACAAGTTGGCGGGAATCAATGCTTCGCTCAGAAGGAAATTCAGTGGGAGTGTTTGTATTGACAGCGAGTATCCAATGCCTGTTTGTAAATTGGTTGGATGGAGAATCCATGATAAAATCAAATTTACATATACTGTCTTTAGCCTCTATTTTATCACAAGTAAAATAGATGAAAAACCTGTATTGCTTGATCCTAAAGAGGTAATGCGACAAAGAGTTGGGCTGGTTCAGAAACTGTTCAAATCTGATATCAAAAAGAATATTATTTCCCAACTGATGTGTCAAATCCCGTTCTATCTCCTGTGGACTAAAGTGTAAGATTCCCAATAAAACCGACTTTTCTGAACTGTTGGAACTAAGATTTTTATTAAGCTCCTTTAACTTTCGTGCTGGTTTATGTGTGAGTATCAGGATCAGGGTATTAGAGGTTTGTAAAAGAGTATTTATTTCTTTGAACAATTCATCTGCTGATTTATCATTCCAGATTATGGTAGTTAACGAATCAAAAATTGTGAGAGGAAGTGAATCATTTAGAAGTGTAAACTGTTCATGCCTATCTGTTTCCGAATCAAAGAGATATATGATTTTGAATCTGTTTGTGTCTGCGCTGGTTATTTGCACTGATTTGGGGAGGCAAAAAACCTTTTCCAGTCGAAGCCGGATATAACGAAATATATTCAATGAATCAGATTGATCCACGGAAGTTGTATACGTTCCGGATATGAGTATGGAAGAGTCGGTAAAACCGATGTTGTCGGGCTTATTGAAAAGTACCAAGGTATCTTGCGAGAAAACCGTTGTTTGCAGTAAAATTAAAACAAGGGAAGTCAATAGTCTGATACGACTTTGTTTAGATGACGACAACCTCTTCCACATGCTATTTTCGTATTTTAACGATGAAATCATGATGCACTGGGTCAACTTTGACTCCTGAAATCCCTTCAGGAGTTAATCTGATTGTAACCAATTCAATGTATTTGAGTTGATCTTCTGCTTCAAATTCTGATAGTGTGACATCAAGGGTGCTGTTATCTCTGAATAATTCCTTTCCAATGAATTTACTTTCAGACAACAATTGCAGTTTATATCTGGCCAGGAGCTCAGGGAAATCAGGAGAATACCAATAAATGGGGGTGTTTAGTGAAACAGGGTCTGGAAATTCAGGAAAATTCTCAAAAATAACTTTATCGCTGCTCAGATTTTTAGACTTCTCCGGTTTTTGTTCCTGAAATATGATTGGTGGTTTTATATCACTTTGAACTGAGTTGGCTGCCGGTTTCCAAAAGAAATAGAAGAATATTCCTCCTGTAACAATGATCAGGAAAGAAAAAAGCATAATGAGGGCTGTAATCCTCTTCGGAGACCTCTTTCTTTTCTTCAGAGATTCCTGCACAGTTATCTCTTGCGGAGGATATTTGAACCTTTTCAGTTTTCTTCGTTTCCTGATGATTTTGCCGGATGAAATCAGCACTATGGTGATGTTATCTGAAGATCCTGCACGAAAGGCCAGAGCTATCAATTGTTTGCAAGCCTCTTCCAGGGTATTGGTTCCGGTAATGTAATGATAAAACGGTTTTGTGTTTTTGTCTTCAACCTTATTGAATATCAGGCCATCGGAACAAATTATAAATAGGTCTCCGGGATTCAAAAAAGAGAAAAAACCAGACGAGGGGAAGATATCCGGTTGATCCCCTCTTCCATCAATGGCACGTGTTATTACATTGCTTTGCGCGGCAACATGGTCAGGTATATCATTCCCGAATTTCTCCCTGTATTCTTCAACGAATGTATGGTCCCTTGTCAGCTGCATGATCTTTCCATTGGCAAGTTTGTATAACCTGCTGTCTCCAATGTTTCCCCAAACATATTTATTCTGGTAAATCAGGATACAAGTCAGGGTTGTCCCCATTCCGGTTAATTCGGAATACTGTTCCAACCGCCGGGTTATTGCATCCTGACAGGCAAGGAACATCTCTTCAAGGATGGATTTTAAAGAATTAGGTTCAACAAGTTCCTTGAATTTACCTTGCAGAAATTCAACAGCTGTTTCGATGGCTAGTTTGCTGGCGACTTCTCCGCCTGCAGCACCGCCCATTCCGTCTGCAACAGCGCAAAACATGGCTTTCTCATCGATATTAATGGTAACAAAGGCATCCTGGTTATTGGTACGCCTTCCTGTGAATGTCAGTCCGAAATGATTGATCTCCTGCATAGTAAAGAAATGCCAGCAAATGAAAACACGCGGTACTAAAAAGCAGTGACTCTATTCAATAAATTTGAACTCCATAGCGCCCGCCTGAATGGTTGCTCCGAAGGGTAATTCAGTAAGTACTCCTACTGGCAATTCTGCTCCATCTACAATGGTTGGATTTGAGCCATGATGACGAATATGCATCCGGTTGTTTGTAAATATCATTTCTGCCTGCAACCGGGAAAGCGTACTTGTCGGATCCTTTATCAGAATGTGGGCCAGGAGCCTGTTCGGATTGAAGTGCTTTGTACTGATCAGGTACTCCTTCCACCCCTCTGATTCCCTTCCGAATGAGAGTGATACTCCCTCACTGGTTGAAAATCCGCTCAAGGCAAGCGTTCTTCCGGCATCCTGTCCGGACTGGATGGTTAATTTGCCAACCGGAATGAATTTCAATGTGGCAGGCAAATCTGTAATTCTGGGAACCTTCACAGTTTGATATGAGTCATCGTATTTGATCTCGACAGTCGGTTTGACCGGACTTGTGGGAGGGGAGTAATCACCGGAAGGCTCCTTTGGTTCGGTGAGTATTTCCTGATAGATATCCTGTGCAGGTTTTCTTCTGGTAAGAATGAGAACAATGACAAGTATACCAACAGCAAGAATCACCAATCCAATAATGATGTACGGTAAATATTTTTCAAACCAAGTTTTTTCCCCATTTGTTACAATTATTTGGGGGCAATCAAGACAAACCTTTGAATTTTCCTTTATGATAGGCCCTGCAGCTTCGTACGACACAATCCCGTTAACCGTATATCTTTTCAAAATTGCCGGCTCCGAACTACTTGTGATGACTTTAATCGTTGCCCCATAATCACTTTTCAGAATATAAAAAGCAGTTGTTTTCGTGGGTTCGGCAACATACTGAACGATAACTCCTTCCACCGTAACAGTTTCATTCAGGTATTTACTTGGAGTAATGAAAATGCTGTCGATGACACTGCTCAGGTTTGCTTTTTGTGTTGGTTGTGAAATTGCGGATATCACGGTGAGCAGGATAACGGCCATAATAAGTAATGATCTCTTGTTCATATTTCCTCCTTTGGTTTTAATTTTTATACTCTGTCATAGAGCAAATCCCCAGGGGTTTGCGTGAAAATTCTGTTCGTGATCTTTTTAATTACCAAAAAACTGATGATAAGTACGATTCCGATAAGGCTATAAGTCCATTCAGAGAACTGGCTGAAATAATCCTCACCTTCCTCAATTTTAATATTAAGTATTCCCAAAATAAATCTGATAGAACCTAAAGAACCAATGATCCATGATACCATAAGACCGATAGCCATAGCTATAATCAGTACATAGTATATTATTGATAGGTAAATTCGCTCCAGGGCGCGATAATCTATCCCAAAAGCCAGAAAGGTTCCAATGTTCATTTTGATCTTCTCCAGGTGGTTCTTTAACAGGTTTGAAATAAACAGACAGATACTAAGGGTACTGAAAACCATCAGAATAATTGAAATGATGCGTGTCAACTTCGAAACAAGATTGTAATTCTCCCGGGACTCTATTTCTGCCATATCAATATCGATTCTATGATTTTCTGCCAAATAATGTTGAAATCCCTTGATATTATCCAAATCGGGAAAATAAATAGATATCCTGTCAAACTTGTTTTGGAATTCAACATCAGTGATTTTGGTCGTATAATCATAAAACCTTATGTACTCAATTCCATTAAGAAAATTACTTTTCTTTAATTCAATAAAAATGGAATCGCGAATTTTCATTGAAGGGTCGTCATAGAACGTAACAGAAACATCAAAACATGGAGGGTTAAAATAGGTATTGGCTTGGGGTCTGCTCACATAAACATTCTTACTTTTGAAAAAGACATTATTTTGAGCAAATTCCCGTAACTTTTCACTGACTTCTATTACTTTATTTTCTTCTTCAAAAATGAGCAGGGATACTCCTCTGTAAAGAGATGGCAAAAAAGGATTTCCATCAAGGGTCTTTATTCCTTCTCTTTGATTGTAAAAATATGGCGTGCAAACGAAATCGGTCATGCCGGGTAATTCCTTGACCACTGCAATCACCGGAATGGGAATTCTTCTGTCATCTTGTTGATCGCCAAAAGCCATGCATACAAACGGATCATCCACAGGATAATTCAACTTCCGGAGCATCCGCTCGGTAACGATCAATCCGATTTCAAAATCATCCTGATATGGCCGGCCTCGTATTAAATTGTTTTCCATGATTTCAGTCAATAAAGGATGGTCCGGTTCGATGGTCCTCCCATAAACAGACCGGATTGCATCCCTGTTCTTATCAAAGAAATTCAGAGAAAAGTAGTTATAGCCGGTTACAGAACGGTAATTATATCTTTTTTTTGCCAGCGTGTCTTCAAGAAGTTCATGAATGATCTGGTCACTCTTTTCTGCTTTTGTATAGGGCATTAGAATGTTCATCCAGGTGATAAACGGATCCTTCATTTTTGATTCCAGGTATTCTAGACTACCGTTTGCAAAACCAATGGCTAAAAAGGTCAGGAAAAATATGACGAGCAGAAACCAAAAATTCGCTAAGCCCTTTCCGAGCAAGGCTTTGCCCTCTTTATGGTAAAAGAGGAATACGAATTCTCTTTGCAGACTGATTCCAAATAACAAACCTACAAACTTGTAGACTGACTTTATCATACCAGCGTGTAATAACAATGATGATCCAGGTGTTCTGACAACATTATATCTGCTCTATTTTATTTTCCAGTATTGTCTGGATTTTTAATGATAACTCATCAGTACGAAAATTACATTTCCCATGGTTCTTCCAGATGTCTTCCCTTCCCTCTCTTTGAAAAATGTGCTCCGGAAGCAGCTCAAAATATTCATTATTCCGGTCAGCTTTGCTAAGCAGCATAATGACATCTCCAAATTGGAGAGACAGGTCAATATTGTGTGATACGATGATAGCGGATCTTCTGTTTTTCCTGATGTTTCCCTGCAGGAAGAGAAGCAATTCACGGGAATTGAATACATCCAGGTTACCCGTTGGTTCATCACCAAAGAGCACGTTAAAGGTTGAGGCTACCGCTCGAATAAAGGCGATACGCTGTTTCTGGCCACCTGACATCTCGGAAGTTTTCCGTGAATGAGAAATTTCTCCGAGCCCAAGTTCTGCAAGCAGGTTCGCAATTTTTCGGGAAGCCTCCTGAATAGGAATTCCTCTGATCAACTCGGTAAGGTATGCATTTTCATAGGTAGTAAAACTAGGCATCAGGTTGGTATTCTGGAAAATAAAACTGAAATATTCGCGGCGGATTTGCGCCACATCATTTAGTTTCTTTTTATTCCACAGGGTGTAATAAGATATACCCTCAGTCCCATTTCCCGGATAATAAATGACATCTCCGTTAACAATAGTATTGTTCATCAATCCAAGCGTTTCCAGAAAGGTGCTTTTCCCACAGCCGGATTTTCCTAGTAGAATTACTAACCTCTCTCTCGGTATGGATATATTTTCAATTCTCAATACTTCCTTTCCATCCTGATAGGAACATCGAAGGTTGTTAATTCTAAATAAATTGTTATTTTCTTTCACTCTTTTCTTTTCTATTTAGGATCATGGTAAACGACTTTGAGGAATCCAGTAAAATCGATCAATATCATAAAGAAACGTATATTCTTTATATAAATCAGGGTTGTTAGAAATGGTATAGATCCATCTAGAGGTTGATTCTATTTTCTGACACCATTTAGCAAATTCATGATCAGATAATCGAGCTTTGTCATCCAGGTCTCGTAATCTCAGCTTACTAAGAAGCTCTGAAGTGCCGGGTAACCCAAAAACCTTCTTCTCCACCTCTCCTACTGAATAGTTTTCAAGTTCTTCTGATTCTAAATTCCCTATATGTTGCTTCAGTAATTTTATCCAGGCTTCTTTAAAAAGTCTTCGTTTTTCTTCCCCTGATTGTGCATTGATAAGGCTCTTTAAACTTTGTCTTAATTCATATATTCCATCACTATCATAGAATAACTGAAATTCCCAAAGAGGGTATTGACTGCCATTTATTTGTTGGGGAGTGACTCCTTTGGAGTAAATCTGGTAGCGTTCCGATTTCAAGATAGCAAGGTTCTCTGCAGGAATTTCCTTTAACTTGGAGAGATAATTCCAAAAAGGGGGATCATCTTTCTCCATTCCTTTCCCCATCATGACGTCTTTAATTCTTCTTAGCAAGTCATTGGTTGAATCATTGATGGAGACAATATTTCTTATAATACGTTCTCTTAATGAATCAGGTGGTAACCGTCTTTTTGGATGTAGATAATATATGCCCCCATATATAAATGATCTATCAACATATCTTATACCTCCATTTATATCCAGAGCTTTTATAGGTAAAGGAATGCTCGGTTTGGTAATTGTTTCATTCATGATTTCAGCTAGTTCAAGGGCCTTGTTGTATTGATTTTCAGAAACTTTTTCCAGGATTAGTCTTGTCTGTGTGGAAAAATCAAAATAGGGAGGTGTCCCCTGGTTATGAACCTGGAAAACAAAAAAATTATAATTGAATCTGGTCAACTGATCAACGACCTGTTCCATGGAAACCTGGCTTTTATCATTCCGGTTATGATTTCCTGCATCACCGATCAGTATGATATTATTTGTTTCGTTAGGTGGAAGATTAATAGTCCCAATTGCATAATCCAATCCATAAAAGACCGCTTCAGGGATGTCATCGCCTTTGTTGTATTCCGTAGCTTCAATCATTCTAAGTTTGCTCGCTATTTCATCTTCATTGGCTGATAATTTTATTGGCTCTATGATACGGGGCCCTTCATTAAAATCCCGGTAGATAACTGCAGCAAATTTAAACCGGTTATTAGCTTCTGTTTTTTTTAGTTTTTCCATGCACTGGATGATTGCTTCACTGATTTTTGGAAAGTATTGGCCCATGCTCATCGTTCCATCAATCACAAAGACGATGTTAATATTCCGGAGTTTATTCTGGAGAGTACTAAATGCTTCCTGGAGTTTAGCATAGGTTTCTTTATCCATATTTACAACCTGTCCTTCAATATTTTGAGTTTCAACATTTCCGATAAACCCAACTTTCATCAATCCTTTATGGATTTTTATTGACTCAATATCGTCAAGTACAGGTGACCGAAAAAAAGATCCAATATATTTCGACTCATATTGATCACCATTCCAAAATACACATTCCTTATCGAAATTCTGCCGATTTTTATACTTATTCGCTGTCTCCATATCACAAAAAATATTTGCGGGGGTATTCTGCTGTTTTCGTTCATTGGCAGCTTTTTCAACCGTATTCGGAATGATGGCCACCCGATGATCCCAGGGTGTTAATTTTGAGTATTGTACCCATCCCCAAATATCTTTTTGAATGGATTTTTCATTAGTAACTGTATGTGTTCCCAATAACGCAGAGGTAGGATTGTTGTTATCCGGATAAAGTTTATAGATATAAAAAATGGAATATATGTTGGTAAAATTGGGGTTTTCATATTTCAAGTCCGGATCATCATAAAACTTTGCCAATTCACTTTCACCCTTGTGAAGTGATTTTTTTATAGCTTCTACGGTATTGAGGATCATGGCTTTTTTCTGAATGTCGTTCCTGTTATATAATGGTTTTCTCCATAATAACATATTTTTTTTATTCACCCATCCATAATCCTCCGCATCCTTACTCAGTTTGTCACTGACATTAGGATCTTTGAAAATATGTATATAATCATTATCCTCATCTACAACAACGAATGATTCCCGAAAACCGATGTTTTTTTTGGTTACATAACTTCCAGGTTGTTCAAATGTCCTATTGTTTTTCCTGTCAGAAAAAACCATCCATTGTTCTGGGGTTTCTTTACCCTTTTCAATCAAAAGATCCATATCCTCATAGGGCATTGTGTATTTAAAAGGAATTTTCATAGTAAATCCCTCCTGTGCCTGAATTGAAAAAAGCAATCCTATCATTACTATTATCGTTAGAAACCATCTTATTGCTCTCATAATAATTAGAGATTAATCTTTGATTTTAATGTAGTGGTAATTTTTATTCAATAACAACCCTGGCAAACCATTGTCGCCCAGTACGGTAACAGCTGTTACCCGGTTCATTATACCTGATGATAGTTCATTGTTGATGACCTCAATCAATTGGCCTTTGTTTTGTAAAAGTGTTTCTGTGTTGTATATGAAGTTCAGCCTGATGATTTTTTCCATCGGGATTGAATCGAGTGGAATGGCATTCAGGATCAGCTCTTTTTCTATTTCAAGCTGTGGTGGAGAACTCATCAAGTATAATGCCTTGTTCAATTGAGGTTTGATGTTTTCATTAGTAAAAACCAGCAGCGGCTGATCGTTGTTGCTGAGGTAAATGAGGAACTTTTCGTGTTCCTGTAAATCACGTTGCAGCAAGGCAAGCAGAGTATCTGCTAATGAGGGGTTTACAATTTTTTTATCAATATAGTAAAAATGGAAGGCTGGTCGTGGATTTAATTGGATTGTTTTGCCGTTAAGAAAATCTTTGCCGGAAAATTGCTTTCCATCTAACGGCTGAGTATATTCAGGTTGATCAATGGTCAGCCTGTAGTTTATATTCGGGTGGTTATAAAACAGAGCATGTGTAGGTCTTGCGTGATAAACCTTCCCGGTGTATGCAGGACGGGTACTCCGGATGAAATCAATGATCACATTACATTCCTGAAGGGGTATGCCGGTGTGCTGGTTGATCATTCTCAGTGTTAATGATGATTTTGTGAAGCCTACCGTAAGAGTAATCCTTGCAGATTGTTTTCGATTTCCGCGGATAAACTTACTGTCTGAAACATGGATCATGTTTGAATCAGGGATAACCATGAAGGTTATCCCATCAATAAAAACTTCAGGGATATCAATTTGCGACTTATCCTTCATGAATAACCGTTGACCGTCTAAATAAATCGCTAAATGTCCCAGGATATCCTGTTTCAGCCAGTTAAATTCAGGATCCTGATCTTCTTCCCGTCGGTTGGCCGAATCCTGGACCAGATCAACAGGCAGCGAAACCATTGGCAAAGAAATTCGGTAACCATCAGTTACGGATTGGTCATAGATTCCTTCAATGATCAATTCTTCATTGGATGGGGAAAGAGAATAACGGAGCGCTTCGGCATTTATATCTTTGAAATACCCACCTTTTTGCCTGAGATATCTTTTAGTAAATGTAATAATTTCAGGTAAAAATGCCGGATTTATTTGTGGGGGATTATATGTCATCCGCGGAATAGTGTCGCCGGATCCCCTTTGTTCTTTTTGCAACGTAGGAGTGGATGCGATTTGCAGGGCATGCTTCTTCAGATCACCTAAGTCAATAATGGTAACGTGATTAATAAATGAATCCGGCATCTGGTGTTGATTATCGGGATCCCATATTATCCACACCGGAGGCTGCTGGCTTTGGTTTTGCGTTGCAGGAAACAGTTTCCCGGAAATGTCACTGGCTTTTGATTCATTCAAAATGGCGATTTTACAGTTTGACAAATCGGAACCTTCGAGAAAATAATAGTTGTTTTTAATCACATGATAAATCAGCATGGGGAAATAGGTGGTTTCGCCATTGGACAGTACTGATGAAAGTTCATCACTTCCACGAACAAGGGAATACCTGAATCCATAAAAGCCAAGAATAATGGTTTGACCGGAAAGCGATGGAACAGGTTGGCCTCCAGAAGAAACCATCAGTTGATATTCATTGAACAGGATGAAATCAACCTCTTTTGGCTCTTGATTTATCTTCAGCAACCGGATCTTAAGATCATTATTATCATAGGAGTTATCTTTATTAAAAAATGTTAAACAAATCCCAGATCCCGGGATCCAGTAAAAAATACTTAGCAGGTATGTCACCAGGATCAGGCAATAGATTCCTGGATTATTTGGACGTATTTTTTTCCTTCGATATATGTGCATAACATCAATGATTCATTTCTTTTCGAAGTATCACAATCACCGTGTCAATATTTTCTTTTATAATCCCGGAAATGACTCCCTGTTCTACCTTCAGGCAATTATATATTTTCATGCCATATTTAAGTTGAAAATCTGCCGTCAGGAAGGGAACAATCTCAGCGAATCCCGAAGAATATTGGACCAGGAAAGTTTTATCATACAATCCCTGACTGATCAATGTTTGAAGTAAAATCCTCAGCTCTATTTCCGAAGGAACAGACCAGGTGGAGTCCTCCCGGTGAATTTGATATCTCGTAAAGGAGATGGGATTATCTTGGAAAGCTTTGAACTGTAACTGTTGATTTTTGTCAGTAATTGTCTCTCGTTCGTTATCTATAATAATCTGATTGTTAGTTAGTTGTCTCTCAAGCTTGTCCGTGGATGGAATTATCACTGTTTCAGGTGTCGACAGGAGAGGTTTTTCTTTTTCTTCCCTTGACGCTATCCCTTTGCAATGTTCGATCCATGATGCGACCGTGTCCTGCTTCCGTTGGTACTTTTTAATTTTTGGTGCAGGGGAGTACGCAATGGAAATACCAATCGAATTATCTGCTTCTCTAAAATAACGAAGTGCCTCTTCATACTTGCCCATGTAAAAACAACACTCAGCGAATTTCATTTGTAATTCAAGAACATCGGGTGTATTATTGTAAACCGAACCCAAATTGTCGTACGCTTCCTGATAATGGGTTTTTTTCATTAAACGGACAGACTTTCTAAAGATTCGCTTGTCAGCTTGTGACAATTCATTAAGCTGCGCATGCACCAATATGGGATAGGAATATCCGTTAATCAGGATAATTAACATTACGAGCCAACTCTTCCATCTGAAAGAGATCATTTCAGATTGATTCATTTCCAAACCGGTTAAAAGATCCTGAATTGCAATCCCAATTCCAATCCAAACAATGATGTGTTACCTTGAAGGTACCCCCCCAGGCTCTTGAGATCGGTTTTATTTTCAGAAAGGTGAAAATTATCTTCGTTCTCTTTAAACAGGTTTGATAACCCGTATGCATAGTCAAGATTCGCGAAAAGATTTACTTTTTCAGATAGCCTGAATCCAATCCCCACCGCCCCAAGAAAAGAGAGATTCAATGAATTGACAGACTCCGTAGATTGGTTCTCCGCAGAGAGATCGTATGTGCCATAAGGATAACCAAATTGTCCAAGTTCATTGCCATATAGGATGATATTATTATACTGGGGATATCTTCCGCGAAAATCTCCATTTGCTGTCGAGTTATATTTGGTTGACATAGCCAGACCAACCTTTAAGCCAATTTTTACATTCAGGAATAAAGTCTTTCCAATACCAAACTTCGTTTGAAAATAGATCGGAATGTCTAAACAGGTAATTTTCAGTTTTTCATCAATGTTCTGCAAACCAACTAATAGATCATATGAATCACCGTCTATATCCGTTTTATCCTTGACAGTTTCTTTGAGGCTGTCTGATAATAACTTTGGCTTCATTGAATTCAGATAAATCCCAATGCCAAATCCACCCCGAATAGATTTTATATTGTTTTGGAATAGGTCCATTTCAAAACCAATCCCACCTCCAAAACCGAAACCGGATTTGGTTTCCGGATTCACCTTGTCATTGGCTTTAAGGGAAACCGATGCAAATGCAGGATGAACCTGAATGATCAGGTAAATGGGTTTGCGGTTTTCATATTTTATTTTTTCAACAGCCAGGGTGCATTTTCTGACCTGGATTCTCGGATAGGTTGCATTGGAGAAAATTAGCAGGGCCTGAGTATACTTTTCTTTAGCTAAATCATATTGTTCCTCCTGGAAATATTGGTCAGCCTCACGGATTAATGTCCGGTAATCCAAAGAGTCCTTCGCAATCTCAAAACTGGCAACCCTTGAGATGTGAGCTTGTGAGATGTTATTGGTAAAGGTGAGAAAGAACTTCAGGTTAAACACTTTATTATATCTTTCCCGATCCATATAGAATCCAAGAAGGTCTTTCTTTAAATCTACCTCAATGGTTATGTCGTTCGCTTGTCTTTTCGGGATCCCTTTCCGGATGTCAGAGAGGTCGATGCTCAGCCCAGTAGGATACATTCTCTCAACAAAACTGATATAGGTCTGAACCGGAACCTCTTTAGGAGATCGCAAGGTTGGATCCAGGTCATTCAATACCACTACCTCAGGAGAGGTGAACAGGTTTTTGAACCTTTCTTTATATGCGGTAGATATTGAACTACCGTCGACTGTAAAAGTGGCATATTTCATGTATAAATTCAGAATGGAGTCAGTTTGTTTACTCACGCTCTGTAGCTCCTTGGATGAGAAGGTTTGCGAAAATGCGGACAAACTGCAGATCAGGATGCATGAAATGATAATATATCTTGGTTTCATATCGTTTCTTGTGTTTGGGTTCATGAATTAATATACAGAAACTATCTGAATCTTCTTTGCTCCATTCCCGAACTGAATCTTCAGGAAGTAAATACCGGAAGCCAATCCATGCATGTTTACTGGAAATGTTTGCCGGTATTGATCTTTGAATACGTGCAGCCGATGGACCATTGCACCCATTATGTTGATTAATTCTATGGTTGCCTTTCCGATGTATTCAGAAGAGATATCCACGGTGAAATCCCCACTATTTGGATTAGGGTAAAGGCTGATATATTCTTTTGTAATGGTTTGTACAGTTGCATTATAACAGGTGCGTGTGGAACATTTATAGGGTTTATCTTTGTATGCGATATCCACAAAATACTGATTGGTCATTTCATACGATTCAAAGACACAGAAATAGCGATCTGTAAACACTGTGTTACTGATTTCATTTCCATTTGTCGTTTTATATCCCCAATCAAAGGAATATGATTGGGCTGAATCATTGATGTACTTTGTACACATTAAAAAAAGTGTATTTGTATCTGAATCCGGACCAAATTTTCTTATTAGTGAATCAACCGGTGCTTTACCAGGATTAACGGTTACAGACAATTGATTGGTGTTAATGCAATTATATCCTTCATATTTTCTTACAACGATAAGATCCGATGATGCCGGGATATTAGTTTTATTCCATTTAACAACAACGGTTTCTTTCGTTGTTGAACCGACAATCTCACCGACGTCAGGATCATCCAGGTTCCATTGGTAAGTTATATCTGATTCCTGATCTTCCAGTGTGTATTTAAATTCACCGCCCCAGCAGACATTTTCTTCACCCAGAATATTGTTGGGGGGCGGGGTCGGCTTGATTTGTACGAGAGTTTCGTATATGTTTGTGCAGGGAGGATCTGTATTGCTTGTAAGGGTGATCGTGAAAGTAACATCCACAGATTCTGTAATCACTGCTGTTAGTGTTCCAGATATTATGGAGGTTGACCCACTATTTGGAATACCCGTGATTTCCGGGTGGTCTCTAAACCACTCAATGGTTGTCAGAGGATCATTGGGTTCAATTAATATCTGTAATGAATCAAATACGCATACAGAAGTTGGCGTAGTTATACTTGCAGTTGGTTGAGCATTTACATAAACCAAGAAGGACTCACTAATATCAGATTCACATACTCCAGATATGACTATAGCATGGAGATAATTTGTATCTGAGTCAGAGAATGAATGCTGGAGAATAGTGTCTGCAGAATTTGAAATAGTGTTCCAAACGATTAAATCCTGGCTTTTTTCCCAATATTGAACATCACCAACTGAGCCTTCAATGATAAACTCATATGTTTGGTTTTGGCAAGCGATGGGGTCTCCAGAAATTTCTCCGGCATCAGATTTCGGATCGACATATACAGTGGCAACATTGCTATAATCTTCGCATCCATCCTTAAATGCTCTTCGTTTATAGAAAGTAGTTATGCTCAAATTTTCAGGAGAATAGTTTTGAAGTGTGTCATTTTCAAGTATATTGTAGGAATAGTTATTAAGACTGTAATACCATTGATATCTTGCCTCAGGGTCCATTACAAATCCAATAATTACACCTGGATTATTCCCTTCACAAATTGTTGTTGTATCCTTTCCATTACTAAATTCAATTGAGTTTTGAATATTAAAACAATATGTAGTGCCAGATTTTACATCCCCAGGCGAATAAAAGTAATGATTTTTGTCACTTTTATAAAAAGAGAGAATCTTATAATAGTATGTACTGTCACTGCCTAAGGAAGCATCTGTATATGATGTATCGCCGCTTATTTCAATAACAGTTCCATTGCAAAATGCACTATCAATGTCGGGTCGGGTTATGTCACCTTGGGCCGGGTCTGTAAAATCATCACTATCACTACGAACAATTAGCGCGCTATCAGATGTATTTATTCTCCAGTTCAAAGTTAGTGTGCTGGCAGTGGGATCAACAACTTGAAAATCGAGCGGATTAGATATGTAAGTTATCTGAATATCTGGTCTTAATGTATTGGTTTCAAGTTGATCGAGCAAAAAGGAATCACTCATAAATGCATGCACATTACTGCTCTGAGCAGTATAACTAAATTTGGGTGGATTACTCGCCATAGTATTTAGTTGTTCACAAAAAACCATAAGGTTTATATTTTCATCTATTTGGTATACGGGATTCAATTCTAATGTTTCCCAACCTGTAAGGTCGAACTTACAAGAATCCTCAAAAACAGTATCTGCATCTGACACCAATGTGGCCCAGTTAGCGGGCTCTGGAAAGTTATTCATTGCAGAAGGTTTTAAGTAAACTCCGATATAAAATGTATTATCGACACTAGGGTCTTTTACAGAATATCCTATACAGGTAATATTTCCAGAAAAATTCTCATAGATATTCAACGAAGCCCATTCATATAAAGATACAGATCGGCTGAAATTGTCTTCAGCATTAAAAGGGTAGTATTGAGATGAATCTCCTGGTGGATTGTTTATCATTACTGTTGCCTGGCTATATCCTACTGTAGACAGCATGGTATAAATTACAAAACCAGCAAAAAATAGAACCAAAGGGTAAATATGCTTTTTCATATTTCAAATATTTTGGTTTAACGAACAAAAAAAGACTGAGTTTGAAGATATTATGCAAATTACCATAATTACCAACATCCTAATTGAATACAAAATCATTTATTGTAGGAACATATACATTTTATGTAGGAAGTGTTATGATACTCATAGGAAACAAGAATCATTTAAGTTGTATTTTTACATAATAAAAGTCATATTTTGAAAAATTTTAAATGAGCATGTACAGTTACGTCTGCAAGTTATAAAAATTATATTTAAAAATATATACAGATTAGGAATTTATTTTCGATATTTGTTAGGTCAAACAATTTATTATCAACCAAAACCCGAACCCATGAAAAAAAACTTTACGTTAGTGTTGGCCTGGTTGTTAGTTGTAACCCTTCCTGCAGGATTGCTGACTAACTGCAAATCAAGTAAACCGTTAACCATTAAGGATCAGGGAGAGAAAGAACTGGTCGTTCCCTGCGACGGACCGGAGTATTTTACCACCAACGAATATCTTAGAGCCAGCGCCATAGGCGAAAGTATGGATCAAATGGTTTCCACAAAGAAAGCACTATCGGATGCCAGAGCAATTCTCGCTGGTCAAGTGGAGGTATTATTAAAGGGAGTTGTGGATAATTATGCGAAATCTGCTGAACATAACAACAAAGAGGACCTGATGGAACGGTATGAGTCTCTTAACCGGGAAGTGATCAAGCAGAAACTTACCGGTACCAAGACGATATGCAAGAAGATGACCCAAACCAAAGACGGCAATTATAAAACATACATAGCTATTGAACTGGCTGGAAATGAATTGCTCAGCGCACTCAATAACCGCCTTTCCAATGACGAGATGCTGAAGATCGACTACAACTACGAGAAATTCAAGAAGACGTTTGAGGAAGAGATGAATAAGATGGATGATCAGAATTAGCCTGTTCATTGGTCTTTGCTTTTCGCTGTCAATGGTTATGGTTTCGGGGAAGCTACCTGCACAACTGGCAATTTCCCCGCCAGCCATATACAGCAGGGTCCCCGGATGGATTTTTAACCCATTGAAGGGCGATTCAGCCTATGTATTGATATTTGGGATCTCCGACCCCGGATTGCCCGACTCTATAGCCAGGCAACAGGCTTTTCTGCGAGGCGTTTCCATGGGAGCGCTTGCTTCCGGTTCCGAAGGATCACATCTATGTGACTTTTTCACCAGAGAGGCCTTGAACACGGCCAACTCAAAGTATGAAGAGATCTACCGTTTCATCGGCTTTTATACTGGTGATCTCAATGATATCAGGATCCTTGCCGATACTATCCTAAAAAGCGGAGAAGCGATAATGTTGCTTGAAATACCCGTAACAGACAAAGAACCATTGATTGACTCACTGCTTACGATCGAGGTAGTTCTTTACAATCATGAAATTGAAGTTTCTCAGCGGAGGAGGCTCATGAGGAAATATGAATTCTCAGTAAAACTATGGATGAATGAGGAATTGTACAACCTCGATAAACTAACATTCTTCCGATTAAATAGAAAAGCCACTGGAATTGAGAGCTCTTTACCCCTGAGTCAGCTTGCTTATGATTCCTTAGAGTACTATTATGGGCCTTCCTGTTCACCTGCCGACGGTGACAGTCTGATCCCTCCCGGCTCTCTGACACATCAGGGATTGTGGATAGCTTACCTTTCACAAATCCTTGACCATTTATCATTTTGCGTCAAACTGGCAAGTAATGAAACAGCAAGGGTATTTGACCGCATAGGTACCTTGACCATCGACCTGAATCGTGAAAAAGAGAAACTTTTTATTTCATGGAGAGTGAACCGACTAGTACGTGGAGATCAACAACTACATGTGGATTTAACCTGCGATAGAACAGTCACTGACCATTAAACACCAAATAACATGGTACGCACAATCATTCGAATCCCTTTGGTTCTGTTCCTGTTGCTGGCATTGTGTTGGATCTCCCAAGCCCAAACCTACGAGGAATATGTGAAGCAGCACCAGACCGATTTTCAAAAATTCAAGGAGGAACAAAACAGGTTGATGGAAAAACTCCGAAAAGATTACAGCGACTGGGTGAAACAACATGATAAAGAATTTTCTGATTACCTCAACCAAGAGTGGGAGAATTTCCAGGTGTTTGCAGGGAAGAAGGCACCTGAAAAACCAAAACCTGATGTCATGCCCGAATACAAACCCCCACCTGTGCCGGATGAGGATATTAAAAAACTACCGGTAAGGGCTCCTGAACTGGATCATAAGAAGGAGATCAGGGTCATCGGGAAGCTTCCTCTGATTCAAAAACCGGAACCGGAGTTCTTTTCTGAAGATGCCTTTTCCATTACATTTTGCGGAGCCAAAGTATACCTCGACATCGATCGCGACCTATGTAATATCACCTCATCGAAAAGAGGAAAAGCTGCCATCGTAGAATTCTGGGAAAAAGCGTCACGAACCAATTACAATCGGTTGGTCAACCAACTATCTGCAGCCAAAGTTCAGTTTAACCTGAACGATTACGGCTACTTTATGCTTATTCAACAAGCTACTGAAACAGTATATCCAATGCCTGACCAGGAGACCCTGCGGTTGCTTTTGCAATGGTTCCTGATGATCCGTTCCGGGTATGATGTTAAAATGGCCTATAACAATAATGGAATCACTCTCCTTCTGCCCTCCTTCAATACACTCTACGGGACGAAATACATCACACTCAAGGGGATGAATTATTATTTCTTCAGCCCCTTCGAAGGGACGAACATCCAGACCTATGATAAAAAATATGATCAGGCGCATGTTTCCATCGATTTCAACATCCCGCATCCCATCGATTTCGGGAACCAGCCGGTGAATAAAACGGTGAAATTTACTTTCGCTGAGATTGAATATGGCTTTGATCTACATTACGATCCCGGCATCATCTCCTTTTACAGGGACTACCCGCAGGTGGACTACGAAGTTTACTTCAACGCTGCCATCTCCAGGGATTTCAAGTTGTCGCTTATAGAAGCATTCAAACCTCTCCTGGCGGACATGTCGGAGCCCGAGGCGATCAATTTTCTGCTCCGGTTTGTACAGACCGCCTTTGAATACAAGACCGACCCGGAACAATTTGACCGCGAGAAGTTCTTTTTCGCCGAAGAGGTGCTCTTTTACACGGCTAGCGATTGTGAAGACAGATCGGTGCTGTTTGCCTACCTGGTGCGTGAATTACTAGGCATGAAAATCGTCGGGATGGAATACCCGGGCCACATGGCAACAGCCGTTCATTTTTCGGATGACATGCCCGGTGAATTTGTGATGTACCAAGGTGAGAAATACGTAGTTGCGGACCCAACGTACATCAATGCCCCTTTCGGACGGGTAATGCCTATCTTTGTTGATGAGCCAGCCAAAGTGATTGCGATGAACAACTTCGGTAATACATGGCTGAACAGGGATAAGGTATGGGAGATGGCCAGGAAGGCTGGTATCAGCAAAGCAAATTATTTTCAGAGCCTTGTCTTCGATCCTATGGGAAACGCATACCTGACAGGCTATTTCTATGGACCCCTTACATTGGGATCGTTTGCGTTTGAAGGGACAGAAGAGGCACAATCCTACATCGTTGCCCGGATCAATGCCGACGGGAAGATACAATGGGCAAATCACATCCGGTCGACCGGCAATGCTGTCGGCTTGGCTGCGGAGATCGACAACACGGGTAACATATATATAGCAGGGTCATTTTCAGGAACGATGGGACCTATGGAAGCCATGGGGAATAGTGATGTATTCCTGGCAAAATATACACCCGAAGGAACACAACTGTGGCTGGAACGTGCCGGGCTGGACACACTGCCCCGCGAATCCGGATTCATCTATTCCGTGGGATTCTCCCGAGGAGGGGAGAAAAACGAGTTCCGCTTCGTTGAGTACACACCAAATTTTTCGGATTATGGGTTGTATGTGACAGAAGGATCCGTCATCTACAACGGATTTATACAAAATACGCTTGTCCCGGCAGAGGCAACACTGGCGGTGAATGCCACCTCAGAATTCGATTATGCCGAAATGTTGAAAAAAGAGTACGACAAATTTGTTAGCGAGAAGGTGGATCGTGCCACTGCAGGGCTTTTTGCCATCGCCAGCCTGGTGCGTACAACAGGAATTGTAATCCCCGGCCAGGCCATCCAAGAAGCATTCGACAGATACAATCCCTCTTTCAAAACGAAAAATACGGATATCTATGAGAATATCGGGAAGGTCAGCTTTATGAAAAACTCCAATAACATCATTTCTATTATCACTGCCAGTGACAAAGACATCATCATCGACAAGATGAAGGTTCGTAACAACGCCCAGATACGGGTCTCCATTATCTCAAATGAAGAGGCCTTCGTGGATGCGCTCAACGGCGTAAAGGTTGGAAAACTTTTCATTTGGTTCACCCTTAACTCCATCAAAGTGTTCAGTAAGACGGGTGACCTGCTATTTGACTACGACAATGATCACACAAAGACAACAATGAACATCAAAAAAGACATTTTAAATTAACGGAAATATGATATACTTAAAAAACATCGTTCTGTTCCTTTTCATCTGCATTTTACCAATGACCGTTTCAGCTCAATATGAAAAGATGCTGGAAACCATGGAGGATGAGGAGATGCTGGAAAACGGGAAACTGGTCCTGCGGTTCATCAATGCCGAAACAGGCGGTCCGGTTGAAGAAGCCACTGTAGTGGTTGATGGGATCGGAGAGTTTACCACTGACATGCTTGGGAAGATCTATATCGAACTGCCGGATGACGGCACTTATGCCTTGCAATTCTCTAAAAGGGATTTCATACCAGCCATTTATCCATTTGAAGTAGTTGCTGGTACTTTATTCTCCAACCGTTTTTCGGTCTCCCCCGTTTTAGAGATGGGTACATTACGTGTTGTGCTTGATTGGGGAAGAACTCCGAAAGACCTCGATGCCCATCTGATCAAAGAGGGGAGCTACCACATTTCTTACCAGGATATGCATGATGCCAAAGATGGCAGTGCGAAGCTGGACCGGGATGACCTTAAGAGCTTTGGCCCGGAGACGATCACGGTTAAGAACATCGATGAGGGAGCTTCTTATACCTATTTCGTGAAAAATTTCAGCGATAATAACTCCCCGAACTCAAAATCTTTATCCAAATCAGGGGCAACAGTAATAGTTTATGGAGATAATCAGCTGCTGAAACGTTATCAAGTTACCTCCGATCAGAAAGGCACTACCTGGAAGGTTTTCACTATTGAAGGGGGCCGGATTGTGGATAAGAACGAAACCGGTAACTGGTATTAACAACGATACTATTGTATAATGAAATCAAAAAAAGGCCTAAGTCTTCAGTCCGCAATAACAGTGGTACTAATCCTTTTTCATTTTTCATCATTTACTCAGGTTCCCACATGGCTCGATTCTGATCAACGGAAAGCTCTATATCCGGATGCAGAATATTTCACCGGGTTTGGAGAGGCGAGCCTGACCAAAGGAGAGTTGATGGAGGATAACATGAAAGCGGCGAGATCATATGCAAAACAAAGTCTCGCTGAATCTGTTCAGGTAATAATAGAGAGTATTACGGTTCACAATGTATCGGAGAGGAACCAAGAGGTCCAAGAGAGTTATAAACAGGCGGTCTCCTCCATTTCATCAATTAATCTCCCCGGCATCAAAGAAGAGACCCCTTATTACGATAAAAAGAAGAAAACTACGTATGCTTTCGCTTGGGTCAGTAAATGGAGGCTGGCAGAGTATTATCAGGAACAACTTGACATAATGACCTCAAAACTGGAAGGAAAACTTCAAAAGGCCAAATATCTTTCTACTGCCAACCTGAAACAACAAGCGCTTGAATCCTACCAGGAGTGTTTCCCCTTGTTAAGGCAGATGGAGGTTGCGGTTGCAATGTTGGTCACGATTGGGATTGATCCGGTTGGGAAGCTCCCGTATGCTTACGAAACAGAGGTCAACGAGAACATCTCAAGTATCAGTCGGAATGCCAATTTGACTCTTGACGAGATGTGTCAGCTTCTGGCCGGAAGCATCCTTGTGCAACTTGCTGAAAATGACAAAACCATCCGATTGATTCCATATGCCTTCGAGGACACACGGATTACAAGTGAATTATCGGCTCGATTTGGAGTTTTATTTGAGTCGGAATTGACTAAAGAGGGGTTGAATGTATCCACTATGGGAATCGAAGGGATCCAAAACCCACTCTTGCTAACCGGCTCCTACTGGGATGATGGAAACTACCTGAAATTTATCGCTTCAATAAAAGAGCTGTCTACCGGCAAAACGATAGCAAGTACTCAAAACAGGGTGCCGAAAACCAGGTTGATCGAATCCGGCATCTCTTGGAAACCGGAGAACTTTGAGGAGACAATGACACGGCGGAAGATATTTACAGAAGAGGAGATTATTGGAAGGGGTTTGATCTTAGACGTTTGGACCAATAAGGGTGACGAGAATTTATTATATGTAGAGGGAGAGATAATGACTATCCATGTGAAGGTCAACCATGCTTGTTGGCTTCGTTTTATCTATTATCTTGCCGATGGTCGAAAGACCCAACTAATAGAGGATTATTACGTTGACAGTGATAAGGTAAACCAATTAATTCCGATGCTTGATTCCGGAAAATGTGGTCCACCTTTTGGAGTGGAAACCTTTCAAGTTATCGCTCAAACAGAAAAGTTTCTACCACTTGATATTGAGAAAATAGGACCTTACTATGTAATATTAAACGACACCCGGGAAACCGTTAGGATTGTTCGTGGTATGGCACGGAACAACAATCATCTGCTTTTTGGAGAGAAACGGCTAGTAATCACAACTATTCCCAAATAGAAAAATGTATGAAGTGAAATGTGAAAGGATGAGTAAATCCGATTGCAAAGATTAAAAACCTCCATCGCTTTATCCAATTCCGCTCACCGCCGCCCCATACTTCCCATAAATCTTCTGCATATCCCGTTGGATCAGGTCATCTACCACCCTGGCGTACTTCTTGGTCATGTTGATGCTGGAATGGCCGAGCATTTTTGAAACCACCTCGATAGACACCTGATTTGCAAGAGTGACGGTTGTTGCGAACGTATGCCGGGCTGTATGGGTGCTTAGGTTCTTTTGAATACCGATCAGGTCGGCAATCTCCTTCAGGTAGGCGTTCATCTTCTGGTTACTTAGGACTGGCAATACACATCCAGTCTTCATACAATGTGGATGGGATTTGTATTTCTCGATCAGTTGAACCGCGGGAGGAAGCAACGGAATATGGCACCAGTTTTTGGTTTTCTGTCGCCGCTTTTTAATCCAGAGGGCATCGCCTTTTGTTTCAAGATCGGAGTAGGCCAGGCTTTTCACATCGATAAATGCCAGGCCGGTGAAGCAGCAAAAGAGGTAAGTATCCTTCACCTGCTGCAATCGTTCAATCTTAAATTCCTTTTTCAATAAGGTATTCAACTCAGCTTCATTCAGGAAGTCCATATCGACATCATCCAAACGATATTTTATATTGATAAAGGGATCAGCTTTCATCCAGCCATTGGCCAGGGCAATACGAACGATCTTCTTGAAATTCTTGATGTACTTCACTGTGGTATTGTGGCAACAATTCCGGGTTGTCTTCAAGTAGAATTCCAAATCGCTGATAAACATGGGTGTAATTTCATATAAAGCCATATCGTCTCGTTTGAAGCGCTGCTTCATGAAACTCGCGACGTGTTTGTAGCATGTGGAATACCGTTCCACTGTTCCCGGGGAAAAGTCCTTATGGATTAATCCTTCGCATTTCTCATTGTGTTCCCGGAAGATCTCCAGGATCGTTTTCCCAGAATCCTCGATTCCGAGGTAATGGTTCCTAAGAGTTAACGCTGTGATTGGCTTCCCTTCCTCCTCCATCTCGCGTTTCTTTACCAGCATTTTGGATTTGACAAAGTCAAGATAGGAGTTCAGCTCCCTGGATGCTTTCGAGGTGCCTATGGCATATCCTTTCTCGCTGTGCCATTGGCTCTCTTCGATGCTTCTTTGCAAGCTGAATTCAGTTCGTTGCCTGTTGACCGTGATTCTCCCATAGATAGGGACAGTACCATCGTTTAATTCCTTTGTTCGTTTGATGTAGAACAGAAAAGTAAATGTTGCTCGTGTCATAACTGTAATTTTAGGTTAACAAAACTAGTTGACTGGAGCAAAAAAGGGAAATGCAAAGTACTGCAAATCAGTGAGAAACATCCTTAATCGGTGGACTTGGTGGTCTGAGGTGTTAGTCCACCGATTAAGACACCTCGAATATGTCGTTTTATGCGCTTTTTTAGCGTTTTCTGAAAAAAAGAAAACCACTAAAATCGCAGTGTTTCAGTGGTTTACGTTTTTTTGCCTTTATTATCAGCGGAGAAGGGGGGATTCGAACCCCCGGTACAGTTTCCCGTACGACAGTTTAGCAAACTGTTGGTTTCAGCCACTCACCCACCTCTCCCTTTGTTCGCCAAAATCCCGAATTTCAGGGATGAAAGCG
>Ga0268276_1000325_pt1 | contig 57204 bp, 39 predicted proteins | sample saktaG_4_FD_190145 | JGI IMG/M metagenome (GOLD analysis project Ga0268276, IMG submission 190145) | Saline water microbial communities from Sakinaw Lake, British Columbia, Canada - sak_2010_1_5_45m | ecosystem: Environmental > Aquatic > Non-marine Saline and Alkaline > Saline ...
GAGCAGGGGCACATGGCCGCTGTCGTCGAAATCGGCGAAATCCACCGCCATCGCGCCGAGTTTACTCAAGAGCAAGTCGCCGGACTGGCCATTGACATAGATGTGCGTGCGGGGAATGATCTTGCGGTCCTGCCGTTTGGCCCAGTACCAGAGACTCTGCGACCGCTTGGCGTTACCCTTGCCATCAACGAAAATCAGAACGTTCTCGTGATGGAGCCTGGCAATCTCCTTGTGGATAGCAGTCCGGCCTTCGGCATTGGGAATCGTGCCGTCATCCGACACAAGCTCGATGACGACGACGCCCGAGAGTTGGGCGACTTCGCGGCGGGTGAAGGCAATGCCCTTGACCGCCATGGGCACTGATTTGCCGGACGATGGATTTGACCAGCCGAGTTCCTCGACAAAGAGGCGGGTGAAGTCGAACTGCTGAAGGAGGTTACGGGCGTTTTGCAGGTTCATCTACACTCCTTCAGGCCAAGTGAGCATATCACCTGTGGTTCGTTCGATTCGACGGTTTCGCTCACCCGGCACAACCGGGCATCCTGACGCAGGGAAACAACCAACTCGGCAAGTCTCGGATCATCCATTCCGCTCTTGAGTTGGCGATTGAGGGTGTCGGTGGCCGACTGGAGCAGAGGGAACCTGTAGATGTCCTCGATGGCGTGGCGGAGTGTGGGAAGGTCAAAGAGGGTGCCTTTGACTTCCTCCGCGTAGGCTTTGAGGCGTTCGTAGGCGCGGAAACGCGCGCCGGACGGGCGGCCGAGTTGCCCTCCGACGGATTTCTCCGTCTCGACGATCAGTTTGACTCCCTTGGCTACCATTTCGTGATGGTCGTCATGGCGCGGGATGGCCGGGGTGCTGGGTTCGCACGCCGCCACCTTCAGGATGGTGAATTGCGATTCGGTGACGCTGTTGCCGCGTTTGTCCACCCACGCCAGGGCGTCGTTGCCTTCGGCTGTCCGCAGATAGACGAGGGCACCTTCGGGTTGGTCAAGTGGTGCAGGCCTCTGGCCTGCTTCTCTTGAATCAGCAGGCGGGACGCCTGCACCACTTTGGGGCCACGGTTTCGTCGAATAGACGACGTTTGGCAGGGCCGGGATGATCTTTTGGAGTTCCGGGTCGCGGTCTATGGCGTTCTTCCATATCTGGTAAGCGTAGGAGGCGAGGTCCACTTCCGAATCCTCGTCTCCGTCCAGAATGCCTGCGTTCTCCGTGAACAGGTCGCGGACTGCCTGGGCATCGTCCTGGTCTTCGAAAAAAGCTTCATCCGCGCCGACAACCTCGGCGTTCTCCTGAAGGCGCTGGCGCACGCGAGAGCGCAGACGGATGATTCGCTCAACCCCATCGGCGGGGAGGAAGGAATAGCAGAGGATCGTGTCGGACTGCTGGCCGATACGGTCCACGCGGCCCGCACGCTGAATCAGCCGAATGATCGCCCATGGCAGGTCGAAGTTCACAACGACGGCGCAGTCCTGGAGGTTCTGGCCTTCGCTGAGCACGTCGGTCGCCAGAACGACGCGCAGTTCCTTGTCGCAGGGCACTTGGTCGCGCTTCTCGTTGCTGACGGGGCTGAACCGGTAGGCAATGGTCGTTGGATCGTCGGAATCGCCCGTCACGCCCTCAAGCGCCTTGATGCCGTTGGCTTTGAGCTGCTCGCTCAGATAGTCAACGGTGTCGGCAAATTGAGAGAAAACCAGGACCTTTTCGGACGGGTGCTGTTGGGTCAAGAGGACAAGCAGGGCTTGGAGTTTGGCATCACGGGCGGAGTCCCAGCCGCCGGCATTCTTCAAGACCTTCATCAACGCCTTGGCGTCCCGGCGGAGGTCCTCGGCTAGGTCGGCGTTGAACAGGTCGGGCTTCAGCCACTTGAACCGCCGTCGGAAATGGGCGGCATAGGAGTCATAGATCTCGCCAGCCCGAGCGCGGTATTCGGCCTCAGCCAGGAGTGGTGCGGCCGTACCGGCTGCGGGAATTGCAGGCGGGACACCTGCACCACTATTCTCATCATCTTCGGCCGGATCCCAGAGATCGGAGTCTTCGTCATTCGCCGAGGCGTCCAGCAAGCCCATGTCTTGGGTGCCGATGGGGAGTGGTAATCCGTTCTCGATGGCGTGCAGGCAGATGAAATTTCTCAGGATGTGACGTTCGAGCGACAGAATGAACGAATGCCCGCTACTCTCCAACCGCTTGAACAGGTTGGTACGACAGAAGCCTTTGAGGCGCGATCCGGCGCGGGAAAGATCGGCCAGGACCTTGGCTTCGTCGGGCGTCGGTGGTTTGTGGGGCGTCGGTTGCTGGTAGTTGCCAAGGCCGTAGCGGGGCAGCGTGAGATGGTTGACGGCGGCAACCACATCGTCAGCGAACAGGCGGGCATACTGGTCGTCCGGGTCCTTGTCGCTGATCTTGAAGCCGACCGTCTTCGGCACGCGCGACGGGAAGTAGGAGCGGGTCCCGTTCGAGAACTCCAGATACTTGCGTGAGCGCGCCGGATCGAGTTTGGCGTAGTTCTCCTGGATGAAACTGCGCGTGCGGCGGACCAGATACAAGCGCATCAAATCTCGCCAGTCGTCCGCGTGTTCGCTCTTCTCAAAGGCGGCGAGCGAGCGGACGGGGCATTGATGCCGGCGGATGAACTCGGTTTCGCCAAGTTTCCGGATCAGTTTCTCCGGGCGGATGCCGATGTCCTTCTGTTCATCAATGAACAGGCGGAGTTGGTTGGACAGGTCCAAGTAGGTCTTGTTGTAGGGCGTGGCCGAAAGCAGCACCACGCGTGGGTCGAAAGAGGATATGTAGTCTGCGATGGCACGGTAGCGCCTCCCGGCGCGGTTTCGCAGGTTATGGCTTTCGTCGATGACGACCAGTCTATGGGGACGAAGATCCGGCAACTTGGACTGGACTTCGGTGATCGACATCACAGTCGCCCGCAGATGATACCTTTGTCGATAGTCCTCCCACATGCGTACGAGGTTCCGCGGGCAGATGATAAGCGTGCTATGATCGTCGGCCACTGTGCGGATCAGGGCGGTGGCGATGATCGTCTTACCAAGCCCTACCACGTCACCGATGACCACACCACCCCGTCTGCTCAGGTGGTGTGCCGCTATTTTGACGGCTGCCGCCTGGAACTCGAAGAGCATGGCAGCCAGGTCTCTTGGAATTACAAACTCGGCCAACCCGTCGCGCGCCTCCTGAGAAAGGTGGTAGGCCATCTTGACGTAGATGTGATAGGGCGGAAGCGGCTCCGGGCGCGCCCAACTGGTGTTGATGATCTCGATGAGTTCCTGGGAGATGTCTATGCAGAAGCGGTCATTCCAGCGGTCGTCAAACCAGTTCGCCAGTTTGTTACAGGCATCGTGGTCCAGAACATCGACGTTGAGTTCCCCCTGCTTGGAAAGTCCGGCCAAGGTCAGGTTGCTGCTGCCAAGGTAACCGATCTTCGGGTTGAGCGGGTCTTGTCGGAACAGGAGATACAGTTTCGCGTGGAGCGGGTGGCGCAGGAAAAGCTTCACGACGACCTTGCGGGCGGCGATCTGAGCCGCCAGACGCCGGAGGCCCTCCTCGTCGGCGTTCGTGGGTATCCCAACCATCAACTGGTCGCGGAAATCCTGGGCGAGTTTCTTCTTCAGGGCAATGGCCGTGGCCTGATCGATCTGATTCCCGGTTGTCACGGAACTCATTGCCTGCCGAAGTTGATCCTGGGGCATCTGTTGCATGCCCACCAGGAGGCGGCAGCAATGTCCGTCCCCGCCGTGCCATTTCTCGATGTTGTCGTGAAGTTGTCGCCAGCCCCGGAGGTTGAAGTAGCCGACGCAGAAGTCGGCACGCTCGCAAAGCGCCAGCGTCTCCTGCAAGGCGGGTAGGAGCGGCTCGGTAATGTTGTCAAAAATGCGTGGCATTCAGAAGCACCTTATCAAGACGGCGGCGAGTATACCGTTTTACTCCAGGGCTGTAAAACCGATTTTCCTTGCGCGCGGGGGGCGGTTTGATTAAAGTGGGACGCCTTCTGCCATGAACATGCCGCCTGACACGTTGCGCATCCTGGGGATTGACGCATCACTGCGATCGACCGGGCTGGGCATTGTCGAGGCGGAGGGCTCGCGCATGAGGGCCCTCTGGCATGGGCGCGTTCGCAATCCCCAGACCCGACCGCTCACGGCCTGCCTCGTTGCCCTGCAGGATGCAATCGGTGAACAGATCGCCGCCCACCAGCCCCAGGCGGCCGCCATCGAGGGCGTCTTCTTCTCCAAAAACATTCACACGACGCTGATCCTGGGCCATGCCCGCGGTGTGCTGATCGGCCAATGCGCCCGCCTGGGCGTCCCGGTCTATGAATACGAGCCGCGCCGCGTCAAGCAGGCGGTTGTCGGCTTCGGCGGCGCGGTGAAGGATCAGATGCAGCGGATGGTGATGACCCTGCTGAACCTTCCCGAACTCCCCCAGGAGGACGAGGCCGACGCGCTCGCCCTCGCCATCTGCCATCTCCACAACCGCACGCGCCTGCGGCTGAGCGGCATAGAACCCTTATAACTCCCCCACCCCACGCTTCCCGATCCGCCAACAACCTGACCTGCTCGAATCTCCTGCGCCATGAATACGATCCATTCCGCCTGTTCCACCCCGCGCCGTGTGTGGCTCGACATCAGCCTCGACACCTTGCGCACCAACTACCGCCATATCGTCCAGGCCGTGGCTCCGTGTTCCGTGATGGCCGTACTCAAGGCGAACGCCTACGGACTCGGTGTCCGGCCGATCGCCGGCGCACTCGCCCAGGAAGGGGCGATGGGATTTGGTGTTGCCGAGCCCTTCGAGGCGTTTGTTCTCCTCGACCTCGGCCTGCCGATTCACATTCTCGGCAGTGTCCTCCCCGACGAGATTCCGGAACTCGTTGCCGCTGGCGTCATCCTGCCGGTCTCCGACCTCGACACCGCCCGCGCGATCAGCCGTGAGGCGGTGCGCCAAGGTCGCACCGCCATTGTCCACTTCAAGGTCGACACCGGCATGGGACGGCTCGGGATGCTCATCGGCGACGCGGCGGGGACGATTCTGGCCGCCTGCCGCCTCCCCGGTCTGCATGCCGATGGCATTTACACGCACTTCCCCGTGGCGTACCAAACCGGCAGTGCGTTCACACGCGAGCAGATCCGTCTCTTCACCGGTCTGCTGGACACCCTGGCCGCCGCCAACATCATTTTTTCCAAACGCCACGTCGCCAACAGCGACGCCGTCAATAACGTTCCCGAGGCCTGCCAACCGCCGTTCAATCTGGTACGAACCGGAATCAACCTGCATGGCTCGTTTGACACCGAAGGGATGCGCGTACTCGACCTCTCGCCCGTGTTGACGCTGAAAACGCGGCTGACCGCCGCACGCACGCTTCCGGCGGGTTCCAGCATCGGCTATGGCCAGACCTATCGCCTGCCGTGCGCGATGCGCATCGGCACCATTTCCGCGGGTTATGCCGATGGGCTGCCGCTCGCGCTCTCTAACCGCGGCCACGTGCTGATTCGCGACGTTCCCTGCCCGATCCTCGGCCGGCTTTCGATGGACTACACCACCGTTTCACTGGAACAAGTGCCCGATGCTGCAGTAGGCGACGAGGTCGTCTGCCTGGGGGGAAGGGGCCCGCAAGCGGTCAACGTCGACGACTGGGCCCGTTTGAAAAACACCCATCCTTATGAGATCATCTGCTCGCTCGGTTCACGCGTCGAGCGCCGCTACCGGTAGCGATACGTCCTTCCGTCGCGGCATCCGGTAGATTGACCTTGCATTGTGCCTGAACGCGCTTAAAATGGGGTTCATTTGCGCTTTTCCGCTGTTGACACTCGCCACCAGTGAACGGAGCGACTTGGCCGCCCTGGCGGCCAAGTCGCTGTAAGAACATCGAAAACGGGAGCTCGCCAATGCGATTTCTGAAAGCCGAAACCATCCGCAATCTTGACAAGCGGATGATCATCGAGCGGAAAAGCTCGGGCATGGTGTTGATGAGTCGTGCCGGTCTGGCCGTCGCGCAAGTGGTCGCACAGCTCGCGTCCGTGCGCAACGAGCATCGCCGTGTGACATTTGTGGCCGGCACGGGCAACAACGGCGGAGACGCGCTGGTGGCCGCGCGCCACCTGCACGAGAGCGGTTGGCATGTCGGCGTGCTCATGACGTGCCTCCCGTCCAAATTGGAGGGGGACGCTCACGAGGCGTGGAACGATCTTCATGCCGCGGGGATCGTCCATCAGGTGCTCGCGGATGAGCGTGACTGGGAGGACGCGGCCTGCGAAGGCAAAGTCACAGCCCGCTTGCCGCTGACCGGAATCATTGTGGACGGTCTCCTCGGCACCGGCGGACACGGGGCGCCGAAGGGTGTCGCGGCGGCAGCCATTCGCTGGATTCGATCAGCCCACAAACGGGCGATTGTCGTCGCGATCGACATCCCCAGTGGCGTGGATGCCGACACCGGCGCGGTCGCCGGAGATGCCGTCGTCGCCGATATTACCGTCACCTTCGCCTATCCCAAGGTCGGGTTTCTCAATCCGGTGGCACAAAGCTGCCTCGGGCATGTCGTCGTCGCCGACATCGGTATCCATGAGGCGCTCGGGGACGAGGTGGAACACGATGCGGAGGACCCGATTCAACTGATTGCCGCGCCCGAACTGAACCGTCTCCTGCCTCCCCGTCCGGAATTCGCCCATAAGCGCCTCTTCGGGCATGTCGGCATCATCGCGGGTGCCCGCGGGTACTCGGGCGCGCCCGCGCTGACAGCATCGGGGACGCTGCGCGCCGGTGCCGGACTGGTCACCGTGGCTGTGCCTCCCGAAGCCCTCCCGGCGCTGGCGGCGCATACCCCGGAAGCGATGGTCTTTCCGCTCGATGCACCCGACGGCGTGATCACCGTGGGCGCGCTCGAACGCTGGGGCCGATCACTGGATGACTTTGACTGCATCGCCATGGGTCCGGGCATGACGGCTTCCGATACCACCCGTGACGTGGTGCAATGGGTGCTCGATCGGTATTCCGGTCGCCTGGTCCTCGATGCCGATGCCCTGAACGTCCTTCCCCGCGTCACCCTTCGCCATCCGGAACGGGTGATCATCACGCCCCACCCCGGCGAGGCGGCGAGGCTGTTGGGGATCACGCCCACCGGCGTCCAGGCCGACCGCCCGGGGGCCGTAATCACCCTGGCCACGCGCTATGGCGGCATTGCCGTCCTCAAAGGGGCCGGCACGCTGGTCTGCGAAGCGGAGAGCACCCCGTGGATCACCATTACCGGAAATCCCGGCATGGCGACGGGTGGCAGCGGCGATGTGCTGACCGGTATCATTGCCGCCCTGGCCGCGCGCAAGATGCCGACGTTGGATGCCGCCCGTTTGGGCGTCTGGCTGCATGGTACCGCCGGTGATTTCGCCATGTGGAGCGAAAGTCAGGAAGCCCTGACGGCGCTCGATATCTCCCGCTCGCTTCCGCACGCCTTTGCCATGCTTCGTAATGCGTAACACGCGCTGTTGTAAATACGTGAATCACGAGGTCATATGATGTCAACGTCCCCGGACTCAGGCCTGCCGCGAAAGCACGCGGCGGAACGGATGTGCGCCGCGGCGCCGTTTGCCGCAGACCTTTCCATCATGGCCGTCGCACTCTTTGCCGCGTACGCCCTGCGTTACAATTTTGACTGGCCGCGTATCCACGTCGAGGCCGCCCGCATCGGCCTCCATTTTGCGATGCTGGCATCCCTCCAGATCGCGGCGCTCGCCGCCTTCGGCTGTTATCGGCTCATCTGGCGATTCATCGGCGTGGACGATGTCCCCCGGTTTGTTTATGCCGTCGGTCTGGTGGCTCTCGTCCTCATCCCCGTCATGGCCCCGCTTCCGGCAGGTGTTTCCATCCGGATGCCCGTGGGCGTCGTCATCCTCAATGGCGTCTTTGTTTTGGGAGGGCTGCTGCTCTTCCGCTCGTTCTGGCGGATCGCCTCAGGAGCCGACGGCGCCGGGAGAGGACGCGGTCCGCTCCGGCGTGTGCTTCTGGTCGGCGCGGGCGCGACGGGTAACCAGGTGTTGCGTGAAATGCTGCAACACCAGAGCCGGCGCATCCGCGTCATTGGCTTCGTCGACGATGCACCCGCCAAGCAGCGGGCCCTGCTGCAGGGCGTCCGTGTACTCGGTACGGTTGACCGGCTCGACGAACTGGTGATCCGCCACGCGGTTGACGAGGTCATCGTCACCATGGTACGCGCGCCCCGCGAACTCATCGAACGCGTGACCGCCTGCTGTGAACGGTGCGGCGTGCCCGTCCGCATCGTCCCCGACTATTATGAGGTCATCACCGGCAGCGTCACCGTCAACCGTCTCCGCGAAATGGATATCACCGATCTTCTCGGCCGCGCGGAAGGCGTGCTGGACGATCCGGCCGCCCGGGCGTTTTTCAGCGGCAAGCGCGTGCTGGTGACCGGCGCCGGCGGCACCATCGGCGCCGAACTGGCCCGCCAGGTCACCCGTATGGGTCCGGCGCACGTGGTGCTGATCGAGCGCGCCGAGAACGCCCTTTACGAGATTGAACGCGACATGCGATCCGGGACGCGCGACATTCCCATTACCACGATCCTCGCCGATGCGGGCGATACGGCGCGCATGGACGCCGTCCTCGCCTGCCATCGGCCGCACATCATCCTGCACGCCGCCGCGCACAAACACGTGCCGCTGATGGAGGCCAACCCGGGCGAAGCTGTACGGAACAATGTGCTGGCGACGCGGCGCCTCGGCCTGCTGGCGAGCCAGCACCAGGTGCAGAGCTTTCTCCTGATTTCGACCGACAAGGCGGTGCATCCGGTCTCGGTTATGGGCGGAAGCAAACGGCTGGCCGAACACGTCATCCAGGCCTTGAACGGCGCGAGCGCCACCCGCTTCTGCGCGGTCCGCTTCGGCAATGTGCTCGGTTCGTCGGGATCGGTCGTCCCGCTGTTCCGCGAGCAGATCAAGGCTGGCGGCCCGGTCACGGTCACGCATCCCGACATGGCGCGCTATTTTATGACCCCCCGTGAAGCGGTGCGCTTGGTGCTCCACGCGACCGCGCGCGCGGCCGGCGGCGAGATTTTTGTGCTCGACATGGGCGCGCCCGTCAAAATCCGCGACCTGGCCGAGATGATGATCCGGCTTTCCGGGCTCCGTCCGCACGAAGACATCGCCATTACCTACACGGGAATCCGACCCGGCGAGAAGGTGCATGAGGAACTCGATATCAGCGACACGACGGCGGACAAAACCGATCACGCCCGCGTCTTTGTCGGCAAAGGTCCCCGGCGCCCCGCGTTCGAGATTGAGCGCATGTGCGCCGATCTGGAACAGGTCGCTTCCGGCCTCGCCGACGACGATGCCATCCGCACCGCCATTCTGAAGTGGGTCGCGACACTCGATCAGCAATTCTAAATATGAGCGTGATGGGGTCTTCGGGGTCGGGGTCGGTATCGGTATCGGGGTCGAAAACCCTTTGTTTTGTCGATACCGATACCGACCCCGACCCCGACGCCGACGTCGATGGTTGCATCTCCATATTGAGAATTGCGACGCTCGATGCGGCGGACTTGACATTCCGGCCCGTTTCAGAGGAAACTGTACGCCACGCCGCCTCACGCCCGTGACGCGGATGACATGCGACCCGGAGACTGCCATGGATGCCCTACTGGACCTGTTGAAACAAAACGCGCGGGAGACTGACGCGACCTTTGCGATGATGCTGAACACCACCGTGGATGATGTGCGCGCGCGCATCGCCGCGCTGGAGGCATCCGGCGTGATCCGCGCCTATCAGGCGGTGATCAACACCGACATCATCGCGGATCACAACGATGTCTGCGCCGTGATCGAACTGCGCATCCGGCCCGAGCGCGAGGGCGGTTTCGACCGCATCGCGCAACGAATCGGCGGATTTCCGCAGGTGGTCTCGATTTTTTTGATGTCGGGCGGTTTTGACCTCCTCCTGTTCGTGACAGGTCGCAACCTCCAAGAAGTCGCGGGATTTGTCAGCGGCAAACTCGCTCCGATCGACGGGGTGCTCTCAACCGCCACCCACTTTATGCTGAAAACCTACAAGGACCAAGGGGTCCTCATGACCGGTGAAGAACATGACCAACGCCTCCCCATCTGTCCGTAATTTCGTTGCCCCGCATGTGCGTGATTTGCCCAAGTCGGGCATCCGTGCCTTTTTCGACATTGTCGCGAGTCGCAAGGATGTGATCTCGCTGGGTATCGGCGAGCCCGACTTCGCCGCGCCGTGGCATATCCGTTCACGGACCATCGAGGCGATCGAGGCGGGCGCCACCCGGTACACCTCTAACCTCGGCACCCCCGAGCTGCGCCAGGCTATCGTCGCCTACACCGAACGCGCTTTTCAGGTCCGCTACGACTGGGAAACCGAGATCGTTGTCACGGTCGGCGTGAGCGAGGCATTTGATCTCGCGTTCCGCGCCACCCTGTCGCCGGGTGACGAGGTGCTCTACCATGAACCGGCGTTTGTCGCCTACGCCCCGCTGATCCGCACGACGCATGCCGTACCCGTGCCGGTGGCCACGTACCGCGCCGATGACTTCCGCCTGCGGGTCGGGGAACTCGAAAAGAAACTGACCCCGCGCACCCGCGGCCTTTTCCTGAACTTCCCCAACAACCCCACCGGCGCCACCCTGCGGCAGGCCGATGTCGAGGCGCTGGCCGCTTTCGCCATCCGGCACGACCTGCTGGTCTACACGGACGAGGTCTATTCGGAACTGACCTATGAAGGGGATCGCGTCTCTATCGCCTCCCAGCCCGGCATGCGGGAGCGGACGATCTTTCTCAACGGCTTTTCCAAGGCGTGGTCCATGACCGGCTTCCGCCTCGGCTATGTCTGCGCGCCCCCCGCGCTGACCGACGCGATGATGAAGATCCATCAATACGGGATGATGTGCGCCTCGTCGATCAGTCAGGCCGCCGGTCTCGAAGCCCTGCGCGCCGGCGACAGTGACATTTCCGTCATGCGCGATTCCTACCGCATGCGCCGTAATTACATCGTCGCCTCCCTCAACGCCATGGGACTTGATTGTTTCACGCCGTCCGGGGCGTTTTACGTTTTTCCGTGCATTCGCTCCACGGGTCTCACGTCCGATGCGTTTGCCATGCGTCTCCTGATCGAGAAGAACGTGGCCTGCGTCCCCGGCACGGCGTTCGGCGCCTGCGGCGAGGGTTTTGTCCGCTGCTCCTACGCCACCGGCATGGAGTCGCTTAAAAAAGCAATGGAGCGGATGAGCGCCTTCGTCGCTCCGTTTCGCGCATGACATTCCCGACCGCCTTCCACGACGCGATCATGCGGCTCGCCCTGCGCGAGGCGGCAAAGGCGGCGCATGCGGGTGAGGTGCCCGCAGGGTGTGTCATCATCCGCACGCCCGACTCCCCCGACGCGCACCCGGCCGCCGTGCGGGTCATCGGCCGCGCCCATAACCAGACCGAATTGCTCAAAGACCCCACCGCCCACGCGGAGATGCTCGCCATCACCCAGGCCGCCTCCGCCCTCGGGGACTGGCGCCTCACCGACTCCCTGCTCTACGTGACCAAGGAGCCCTGCCCCATGTGTGCCGGCGCAATCATCCTCGCCCGTATTCCAACCGTGGTCTTCGGCCTCGCCGATCCCAAACGGGGCGGCGGCACGGTTTTCAAGCTGTTCGACCACCCCGGCCTCAACCACCGCCCGGAAATCGTCACCGGCGTTCTGGAAGCCGAATGCCGCGAAGTCCTCACCGCCTTCTTCCGTGCCTGCCGCGTCGGAGAAAAACTGAAAACTGAAAGTTGAAAGTGCGAAAGCTGAATTTTCCGTGTTTTCCGTGGTTAATTTTTCAGCATTCCGTTTTCAGCTTTCCCTCTCGTGTGCGGACGGGACGCCGAATGGTGCTAAGTTAAGGCTGATTTCCCGTCTTAATCGTAATCGTGATCTTAATCGTAATCCATTCTCTATGAATGATTAAGATTATGATTAAGATTATGAATCCCAAAAGTCCCTTAACTTAGCGCCATTGGACGGGACGCCCACGCTCCCGTGAAAGAGCATGCCATCAGTAGAACGGCCATGCGCCCGAATTGCCGGCGCCCAGCATTCCTGTCTTGGCAAAGGCGCCTTCACCGGTTATGCTCTGTCCCTATGGCAACTGTGCTGACGCTCATCAATTGCTTGCTCCTGCTGTTCTGGGTTCGGCTCTGGGCCGACCCTGGGCGCGAGTTTTACTTCAACCCGTTTCTCTCCGGGCCAATCCGGCTGGTCGACAGCGTGGTGGGCGCGCTCGGCATTCCCACCAAGTTCACCTGCCTGCTGATGCTGGCCTTCGGGCTGATGTTCCGCACCGCCATCGCCATCCGCTTCGGGTACGTGTGGAAAATATCCCTCGGGTCGATCTTCTTTTTCACTCCCAAGACCTTTGCGTTTCCGCACCTGCTGGTCTTCAGTGTCCTCGATTTTCTCCTCTTCATCGCCCGCCTCTGGACCGCCTACATCCTGATCGGGTTGATCACGCCGCCCTATCGCCGGGATCGCGCCTCGCAGGCGTTCGAATTCGCCGTCCGTCCCTTCTCGCTCCTGGCGCCCGCCCTGCGGATCGTGCTGCTGGCGGTCGTCCACCTGCTCATCGCGCTGGAACTGCACATGTTGGTTCTCCGGCAGAGCGCGGACTTTCAGATGCTCGATCCCGGATCCATCAGTAACGGAGTCCGGTCTCTCCCGGTCGCCCATTTTCCCGATGCGCTGATCTCCCTGCTCAAGCTCGTATGCATGGCCGCCGCCTCTTTTGCCGACGGCCTGAACGCGATGCGCGGCGCCCTGGTCACCTGTGTCATCGGCGGACTCGCCGCCCTGCTCTTTCGCAATCAGACGTTTCGCCAAGTCTTCGCAGAGGGAATGAATGTCATTCTCGGCCGCTTTGCCCGCGTTCCGATCATCGGCGGGATGATGGATTTCACCCCGCTCATCTTCTTCTTCGCGATCCAACTGATCTACAGCGTCATGTCCTCGGTTCTGTGGACACTCACCGTCATGATCTCCTAATGCCGCGAGAGGCCATGCCTGCACTGATTCCAACACCCGACGGGGCGATCCTCACGGTCAAGGTGCAACCCCGCGCCGCCGCCGATGCCATTGCCGGTACCGATCCCGACTGGGTGCGCATCCGTCTGCGAGCCCCGCCCGTCGATGGCAAGGCCAATGCCGCCTTGCTGGCGTTTTTGTCCAACACGCTCGGGCTGCCCAGACGCGCCGTTACGATAATGACGGGCGCGTCCGGCCGTCTCAAGCGCGTGCGCATCACCGGCCTCGCGCCCGATGCCGTGAAACTACTCATCAGGGTCAGCCCTTGTCTCAGGCGACCCTGATATCCTTTTGGACTTGCGTACTCGGCCGATTTGTTGGAAGCTGTGATTCGCCGCCTGTGGTGGTGCCCATGGTGCCCATGGTGCACCTTTTCGCACCCCGGGGTGGGCGCGGTTTTTGGTTTGGTTTTGGGACACGTGAGCACATAACAGACGGCTCACCCATTGGTTTTGCAGAATTATCCAATCGCAGGATCAAAGACCTTGGAAATAGCTCATGATCAGCCGCATTCGTGCCCTACGTCCGGCCATGGAATTCGCGCTGGCGCTGCTGTGCGGCACGGGGCTCGCACGGCTCCTCGACCGGCCATGGGTCGCCGCCATGACGGCCGCCTGTTTCTATCTGCCGCCCTGGACCGCCGCGCTGATTTATGCCTGGCGACTCCCCGCCGAGATCACGGTGACACTCGACCCGCTCCAACCTGATCCCGCGTCCCTTGCGCACGCCTTTCGCTCCGCAGCCAAACTCGCGGCCGCATCTGGCTCCCCCGCCATTCTGTGCATCAACCCGCTTTACGGGGGCGATGGATCACCCGTTCCCGTGTCGATTGTTCTCAATGCCAAACGGGAACTCCTCTGCTCAGCCGGCGATCGCAAGGCATCCGGGTTCCGCGCCCCGGCCTGGCTTCCCCGTCATCCCCTGCCGATAACCGTCGGCGGCAGCTCGGTCTTGATCCGCTTCACGACCGATCCCGACAAACGGCTTTCCACCCGGATCGTCACGCCGCTTTCCGATTCCCTCGCCCTCGGACTTCAGGCGGGCGTCTGCATCGCCCTCCTCCCCTTCTCCGGTCCCGCCGCACTCGCCGCCGCCGCCGCGTTGCTGCTGCGTTGGAGGTTCCTACGGGCCGGTTCGGCGTGACGTTGATGCGGGGGGCCTGTTGTCCCCGGGGGGCGGCGCAGAAGCGCGTCCCGGGACGTCATACAAGACGCCACAACACGCGCGGTTCCGGTTTCGCGGCTATCCCGTCACCGACTCAACGAGCGCGTGCGTCCCGTGATAGAAGTACTTGCCCCAGCCGACGGTAAAGATAAAGCTCCAACGCCGGATGGCCGCCGCGAGGCTCCGGTAGGGATTGTCGTTCGCCCCGGTCACGAAGACGACCCCTCCCCCACCTCGTCCGTCGCGTCGGCTTCCTCCCGCCGCCACAGCCCATGCAGGAGCACCGCCACAAGCGCAACGGCCGCCACAACCTGCCATCCCGTTCCGGATCCCGCATGGTCGTGCGCGGCCTTAACGATCGGAACGCTGGCGCGAACGCGGTCGATCATCCCGTCAAGCAGCACTCCCGACAGGACGGAGACCGCCGCGATCACCCCCAGATAGGCGACCGTGCCGGCGCGCCCGATCTGCCGCCACATCGCCAAGACACCGGCCGCATTGGTCGCCGGCCCCGAGATCAGGAACACCATTGCCGCGCCGGGGGAAACGCCCATGTGAATGAACGTCGCCGCGATCGGCACCGACGAGGCCGAACAGACGTAAAGCGGGATCCCCACCACCAGCGCCAGCGCATACGAGGCGATGCCGGGCGGAAGACGGCCGGCAAAGAAACCCTCCGGCACCAGTCCCGACACCACGCCGGAAACCAGCACCCCCAGCAGCAACGGCTTCGCCATGTCCCGCGGCAGCGTCACAAATCCGTATCGCAGCGCGCGCAGTCCGACAGACGGCGTTCCGGAAGCTGCGGCCGCATGCGCCGCGCAACACCCCGCGCCGCCCCCCGTCGCGACGGGCGGGGCTGTCTTCACGTCGTTACCGCAACAACAGGCCTTCGGTTTCTCCTGAACCGGAGCAAGTTTCGGCTGATCCTCGCCGCACACCCAATCGGTCAGGATCCCCGCCACGACACCCGAGACAAACGCCGCGACCACCCGCAGCGCCGTGATGATGGGTCCGAGCAGGGAGTAAGTCAGCAGAATGCTGTCCACGCCTGTCTGCGGCGTCGAGGCCAGAAAACTGACGGTGGCCCCTTTCCCCGCGCCCGATTTGCGGAGCGAGAACGCCAGGGGCAACACCCCGCACGAGCACAGCGGCAGCGGGACCCCAAGCAACGACGCCTTCACCACCTGCCCCACCCCACGCCGTCCGAGATGACGCATGACCCACGCGGGTGTCAGCACGACCGACAGCACACCGGCCACGGCAAACCCCAGCAACAGATAGGGCGCCATCATCAGCACCACCTGCCAAACCGCCGCAACTATGATCTCGATCTTGTTCATGTGAGTATTGTATCAGCGCTTCCGAGTTTGTGGGGGATTTTTTATCGGAACACTTCTGCGCAATCGTCCCAAAGAAACCGAGTAAATCTTCCATACACTTACTGATCCCCGCTGCATCCTGACGCTGTTTCCCTGACGCTGTTTCCCTGTCCCTACTCCCTTCACACGGGTAACGCGCGGGCGCCGGCCTGAAGCGTCGGCAGTTTTTGCGTCGGCCGCACGCCGGTCAAAAACTCCTTCATGTCCAGCGCCGTGCCCGACGGGCCGGCCGCGCCGGCCAATCCGGCGGGCCCGACAGACGGGCGGTCGAGTGCCGCTTCGGCCGCCGCTGCGCCGATCCGTGTCCCCCACTCGATCAGCTTCGCCGGCCTGAGCAATCTCTTGGCCTCGTCGCGCGGAATGTCGGCGCACCCGCCGAGGATGAAAAGGAACTCAATCCCGGCAGGGCGGAAGTGGTCCAACTCCCCCTTGGCCAGGCCGGGCCAGGCCGCGGCGTCCTTGCGGCACTGGAGCGCGGCCGGCGGAACGTGGAACATGTTCTCCGCCCCAAGCGCGTCGTCGGGGCTGGAGGTCCGATCGAGGCCGAGTTGCTCCGCCTCGGCCAGGGCCGCGAAACTGTCGTCGGCTAACGGCATGCGCAGGGTGTATTCGATCAGGTCGAACGGACCGTTCGTGCCTCCGACGATGGGCGGCACGGGCACCTTGCGACGACTCACGTCCAAACCGTTCGTCGTCTGGCCGCCGATCATCACGCGGCGGAAGGTCACGGGGCCGGCCGGCCAGGGCCGCGCCTTGGCGCCCGCCAGCCGCGCCACGACGGCGTCGGGCGTGGCATCGATGATGACCTTGGCCCGCACCGCCTGGCGCCCGGCCCGGTTGGCCATCACGATCCCGCAGATCGACCCGTCGGCGTTGGTCAGCACGTCGCTGGGAAAGCAGCCGTACAGGTCCGATTAGGGACGGGCCTGAATGACGCTAAGTTAAGCGATGCTTCCGATCATAATCATAATCGTAATCGTAATCCGTTCTACATCAGTAGATTAAGATTAGGATTACGATTAAGATGGCAATAGCCCCTTAACTTAGCGCCTTATGCGTTGGTTGTTGGGCGTTGGGCGTTTCTCATCCATTCACCTTCGGCGCGGCGGGACGCCGCTGCCCTACCCTCGCGCTGCGCGCCTTTCCCCTATTCCTCCGCTTGCGCAAATCGGAGGTTTTGCAAGCGCCTCGTATTGTATAGTTGACGCCAGTGTCAATTTTGTATATTATACACGACATTATGAAACAAACGCCCAGATTGCCGAGCTCGGCGAACAAGATCCTGCCCTTATTGGGGGAGCGCATCAAGCTGGCCCGACTGCGCCGCCGTTTGCGGGCGGAGTCGGTGGCAGAACGGGCGGGAATCAGCCGGTCGACGCTCTGGCAGATTGAAAATGGGAATCCCCGCGTGTCGCTGGGCGCGTATTTTCTTGTCCTGTTTGTGCTGAACCTGGACGAGGATCTGTCGCTCGTGGCCAAAGATGATGTCTTGGGGCGAAAATTGCAGGATGCCGGACTACCCGTGCGCAGCCGGTCGCCGCGTGTGAAAACAGAGGTATTGCCGTGAGCGCAACCACGAGGCAGGTTCGCGTCTATGCCGATTGGGCACGGTTGGGCGGTCCCCGTCGCATGGGACTTATTTCCGCGGACCGGAATCGCGGCAAGGAGGTATTTTCGTTTGCGTACGACGATGCCTGGCTGTCCGGTGTCGTCGCACAGCAACTGGACCCTGACCTTGCGCTCTTTGAAGGGCGGCACTACCTGCGCGAGGGAAGGCCGAATTTCGGACTATTCCTCGATTCCTCGCCGGATCGGTGGGGGCGGCTGCTGATGCGGCGTCGGGAAGCGTGCTATGCCCGCCGCGAAGGACGTCCCGAAAGGCCGCTTTCCGAACTCGACTATCTGCTGGGGGTCTACGACGGTCAACGCATGGGGGCCCTCCGTTTCCAGGAGGACGGTCGTTCTGGCTTCTTGAACAGCGATGAGCATCTGGCGACCCCGCCGCTGACTTCCCTGCGCGAGTTGGAGCATGCCAGCCTCATGTTCGAAGCGGACGAGACGGGGCGTGACGACGACGCCTTGAAATGGATCAACCAGCTTCTGGCACCGGGCTCCTCGCTGGGCGGTGCCAGGCCCAAAGCGGGTGTCGTGGACGATCAGGGCAGCCTCTGGATTGCGAAGTTTCCGAGCCGACGGGACGGGGTGGATGTCGGCGCATGGGAGGTCGTTGTCAATGAACTGGCCCGCTTGGCCGGACTGCGGGTCCCTGAGGTGAAGTCACAGAGGCTTACGCAGCGCAGGCACACCTATCTGTCGCGGCGATTCGACCGACTTCCGACGGGCGAGCGGATTCACTTTGCCTCGGCCATGACCCTTTTGGGATATGCGGATGGAACTGACGCGGCCGCAGGGGTCAGCTATCTGGAACTGGCCGAATTCATCATGCGAAATGGCGTGGCGGTGGCTGAAGATCTCGCTGAACTGTGGCGAAGAATCGTCTTCAACATCTGCGTGAGCAATACCGACGACCATTTGCGGAATCATGGTTTTCTGTTGGCTCCCAACGAGGGGTGGACACTGGCGCCTGCTTACGACATGAATCCGAACCCGCAGGGCTCAGGCTTGACGTTGAATATTGCCGGAAACGACAACCGTCTCGACCTGGCTTTGGCCATGGAGGTGACGGACTTATTCCGCCTGACCCTCTCGGATGCCCAGGCACAGATGGCGGTGATCCGCGCCGCGGTCGGGCGATGGCGACAGGTGGCCGCACGAAAGCGGATCTCAAAGCCCGAGCAGGACGAGATGGCACCGGCGTTTCAAAGAGCCTGAAAGAAAGGGTTCTTATCCGTAGTCATCCAGTAACGCCGGGTTCGCCCCGGGCATCGTGTCGAGCTTCCAGATGTCCACCGGCACATCGTTGTGCTGCCTCGTGCCAGGAGTACTGCGCCCGTCAGCAACCTGCTTCTTCAGCAGGGCGACGAGTTCCTTAACCCTGTCGCGGTGTTCGCCCTGCAGGTTGTGCCTCTCGCCGGGATCGGCCTGCATATCGTAAAGCTGGATCAGGGGCAGGCCGGCCTTGGCGGCGGCGGCATCGGTGTAGGTCCATCCGCCCGAGCCGGGGCAGAGGACGAGCTTCCAGCGGCCGTCGTGGATCGCGAACTTGCCTTCAATGGAATGATGCGCCACGGTGGTCCGCCCGGACGGGCAGGAGCCCCTGAACAGAGGCATCATGCTGATGCTGTCCTCCCCGGCAGGGTCCGGCAGATCCTGACCAAGAATGTCGGCGCAAGTCGCCATCAGGTCCGAAAGGCAGACGAGCGCGCCAGACTCCGTTCCGGGTTTGATCATGCCCGGCCAGCGTGCAATGCAGGGGATGCGATGACCACCGTCCCAGGCGTCGGATTTGTAGCCGCGATAGCCGCCGCTGGGGAAGTGCCCCTGCGCCTCCATTTCCTTTGCGCCAATGTAGTGTGCGCAACCATTGTCGCTGGCAAAGATGACCAATGTGTTGTCGGCAACCCCGTGCGCTTCCAGGGAGGCAAGAACTCGTCCGAGAACGTCGTCGGTCTCGATCACAAGGTCGGCATAGAGGTTGTTCAAGCCGCTCTTCCCAATCCAGGGCTTATTGACGGACAGCGGCGTATGGGGTGAGGTCATCGGCAAACACAGGAAGAAGGGCTCGCCCGTCGCCGAGCGCTCCCGGATGTAGCGGTCCGCCTACGCCGCCCAGGTGGGAAGCAGTTGTTCGAAGTGCCAGTAGGGCATCGCCGGGCCGGAAAAGCTCGCCAGGTTGTTGCCAACCAGGCGTGACGGGAGGAGTTCCGACGGGATACCGACGGTTCGGTCGTTCTCGATGAAGCAGTAGGGTGGCCAGTTGGGGACATCGACCCCGAAGTAGTAATCGAAGCCGCGCGTGGTCGGGCCGCCGGTGGTGGGCTTGGAGAACGCCTCCCGCCAGCAAGCCTGTTGTTCGGGCGTGGCTTCCAAGTCCGTCACGCCGGCGACACCCGCGCGATCACGCTGGAATCCTCCGGGGTAGAAATTCTCGGCATCTGGCTCAAAATCCCACCCCAGGCCCAGATGCCACTTGCCGATGCAGGCGGTATGATAGCCGTGCTGCTTCAGGAATCCCGGGACGGTCAGGTGATCGGCGGCGATGAGGGGCTGGCCGTATAGGCCGACGATCCCCTGCTGCAAGGACGACCGCCAGTTGTAGCGCCCCGTGAGAACGCTATAGCGTGACGGCGAGCAGACCGCCGAGCTGGCATGCGCATCGGTGAAGACCATCCTTTCGCTGGCCAGTCGATCGATGTTCGGCGTCCGGATCTTCCCGGCAGGGTTCAGGCACGAGGCGTCACCATAACCCATGTCATCGACAAAAAATAGACGATATTGGGCTTGTTCATGGTGTATTCCTTCTTCTAATCGATGAGCCCATGCCGGCCGCTGTTTGCGTCCGGTCACAGACTCCGTGAATGCTATTGGTAAACATATCGTGCTCAGATCCTGTGCAACAGCCAGTCGCGAGCACCTCTCAAAAACAATACTGGGGTGTAATATAGGATGCCTTCGATGAGGAGTCAACTACCCTAATCCCCCGACACTACCATGATTCCCCGTTTGGACATCGTGGGCCCATGACTACGACAGCCCATTACTTCGGCATTGTCTCCCGTCCACCGCTCGGCTACACTGATCCCACGCATGTTTGACCTCATCCTAGTGGGCGGGACGGTGATCGACGGTACGCGCGGGGCGCGGCCCGTCCGAACCGACGTCGGCGTGAACGGCGGCCGCATCACGGCGGTCTGCGACCTCGGCGCGGCCGAGGCGGTCGAATGCATCGATGCCACGGGCTGCCTGGTCACGCCGGGCTTCATCGACGCCCACTCGCACTCCGACACTTATCTTCTGCTGGAGCCCGACGCGCCGAGCAAGGTCGCGCAAGGGATCACCACCGAAGTGGTCGGCCAGTGCGGCGGCAGCGGCGTGCCGGCACTGGACGATATCTGCCTCGCCTCGGACTGGGCGGGCAGGGTCTATCCGCAACTGGCCGGCGGCGGCGGCCGCCGCCGCCCGTGCGGCGAACCGGGGCCGACCTGGCGCACGGTCGCCGAGTATCGGGCGCTGTGGGAGCAAGTCCGCCCCGCCATCAACGCCAAGCTCTACGTGGGCCACAACACCCTCCGCAAAGGGGTCATGGGTTATGCGCCGCGTCCGGCCGACGCAGACGAGACGGCGCGCATGGTGCGCAATCTCGAGCAGGCGCTCGACGAGGGAGCGTCGGGGCTGAGCACCGGGTTGGTCTACCAGCCGGGGAAATTCTCGACGCCCGGCGAAGTGTTGGCGCTTGCCGCTGCGGCGGCGGCCAGGGGCGTCGGCTACGCCACCCACATGCGTAGCGAGGGCGACGGGCTGCTGGAGGCGCTCGACGAGGTTCTCGATCTGGCCCGCGCGACCGGCATCCGCACGCAGATTTCACATCTCAAGACCGCGCACCCGCGCAACTGGCACAAGCTCGACGCGGTTCTGGAGCGGATTGAATGCGCGCGCGCCGCCGGTCTGTTCATCCATGCCGACCGCTATCCCTACACGTTCGGCGCCACCGAACTCGACATCATCTTGCCGGGCTGGGCCTCGGACGGCGGCTCAGAGGTGATTTTGCGCTCCCTGGACGATCCCACGGCGCGGGCGCAGGTTGTTTCCGAGCTCGATGCATCCGACACCGACTGGTCGGGTGTGATCGTCGGCGGCTGCTATTCCGACGCCAGCAAAGCCTATTGCGGCATGACCCTCACAGACGCCGCACGACAGCGTGGGGAATCACCCGGCGCCACGGCGGTGTGGTTGATTCGCGAAGGACGGGCCAAGACAGGCGCGTTTTTCGGTGGCCTGTCGGAAGATAATCTGCGGCGGATCTATCGTCAGCCCTGGGTGATGGTTGGAAGTGACGCCTCATTGCGCGCGCCGCACGGCGTGCTCGGCGAGGATCATCCCCATCCGCGCGCCTACGGCACCATGCCGCGATTCTTCAGGTTGGCGGTGGACGAGCGGCTGATGGATGTGACCGAGGCGATCCACCGCATGACCGGACTCGCCGCCGAGGCGTTCGGACTCACCGAACGGGGACGGATTGCGCCGGGCTACTGCGCCGATGTGGCGGTGTGGGACGCCGCCACCTTCACGGCCACGGCCTCCTACAGCGCCCCCCACCGGCTTGCCACCGGCATGCGACAGGTAGTGGTCAACGGCACGGTCACGTATGACAACGGTCTTTTTACGGGCCGTCGAAACGGCATCATTTTAGACCGAACTTGACAGAATCCCTCAATTCTGTTTTCATCTAGCCCGTTTTCTGAAGGCCGCTAGCTCAGTTGGTAGAGCACATGACTTTTAATCATGTGGTCGCGGGTTCGATCCCCGCGCGGCCTACCACTTAAAAGACCATCAAAATATAGGAATCCCAAGGAACGGACCTTCCGTTCCATTTTCTTCCTGAAAATATTCACCCGCGGGGCTATTCTTTGATCCTTACGGCCGGCGGGCCTGTCGAAGCAAGGCTGGCACCGCGACCGGGCGGCTGGATTCTGCACGCGCGGAACGCGGCGGACCGGCTGAGGGCGATTGAGTCCATGGAGATGAGCCTGGGGCTGGACGCGCCGATCCTAGGCATAGATGCCCTGTCCCCGAGAACCTGCGAGAACCCGTCAGAGGCTCTTGGAGAACCGACGAAGGAGGTTTTGCAAGCGCCTCCTTAGGGCTATGTCACATGTTCGTCCGATCTTCCACCCTTCCAAATCCGGCAGTTCTTAGAGTCGATAGAATCTTGACGGTCGTCCCCGCTTCTGTCAAGCTCCTCGCCTGACGTCCAACAATTCTCAATTTGGCATTTTTTGTTCCGCGCGGGCCGGCACCAGCCGAAATGCGATAAAACATGGACAGATCGTCAGGTGAAGACAAGAGGGCTAAAACATGTCATTAAAGCCGATGATCCGTGGCACTTACGCAGGCGAACCGGACAACTTCAAGCGCTGTCTGGAGCTTGGCTTTACCTTCTTTCAGACCGACAGCGACCACATCAGTACGAACGAGACCGCCCCGGGCATCTGGGACTGGGCGGCGTTCGATGCAAAACTCAAGCAGGTGAAGGACGCCGGGGCACACTGGATCTTCTTCCCGCATTTCGCGTTCCCGCCCGTGTGGTACCGCACGGCACATCGATACGACCGCATGACCTGTCTCGAGGACAACGAATCGGTCGAGGCTTTTTCACTGTGGGAACCGTTGGCGCTGGAGTTCCTGGAATACGGGATGGCCGCCCTGGAAAGCCACTACGGCCGCGGCACAGATACTATCGCCGCGATGTTCACGGGGATTCACGGCGACTACGGCGAGTGCATGGTCATGGCGGGCTGCCGTGTAAACGATCCCGGCCAGCGGGCGGATTGGCAGAAGCGCTTCGGCAATACGCACAACCATTACGGGTTCTGGTGCGCCGAGCCGAAGGCACGTGCCGATTTTCGCCGGACCATGCTCGCCACATTCGGCGGAATCCACGGGCTCAACGCGCGCTGGGGCACAACCCTGGCGTCTGATGAGGATGTTGTCTATCCCGCCACTCCGGCAGCCCGGCGGCACTTCCTTGATTTCGTCGAATGGTACTACGACGGAATGGTCCGCTACACGCGCGAATGGCTGCGAAGCGCAAACCGGCATTTCGACACCCCGTACAAGCTCCTGCCCCTCGGCGGCGCCGACATGGACCTGCGCATCTGCCAGGACAACACCGCGCTGGTGAAGCTTGCCGCACAGGAAGGCGTCAGGGTGCGCTCGACGCACGGCGGCTTCATGGATTATCTCGGCAACGCCTGCGGGCAGCTTGTCCAGATCTCCACGGCGTGCAAGTTCTACGGTGTGCCCATGTGGAGCGAGCCCCCTTCGGGCATCGACGCCAAGCGCTACTGCGCACGCGTGTTTGAGGCATTGTGCACGGGGCTCGAAGGCTTCTGGGATTGGCACAGTAATCCCGTGCAGCCGGACAATGCGGCACAGCTTGTGAAATATGAATCGTTCATGATGCAGGACAAGCCGGTCGTCAAGGCGTGCGTGCTGCTGCCGTCCACCTGGCTGCGCTTGAATTACACGCAGGGCCTGGCGCGCGAGATGATGCGCATCGGCGGCAAGCTGCGCCATCTCGTGCACTTCGACCTGGCCGACGAGCGCTTGATCTCCGACGGTGCGCTCGAGGTGTACGACTATCTCATCCATCTGGAGGGCAATGTCATGGAAGCCTCCACCGCGGAGAAGATCTGGAGCTGGGTGGAAGAAGGCGGCATATTCCTCTACACCGGCAGCATCGAGTCCGTCGAAGGGGCGCTCCTATTCGGGAACAGGGGCCCAGAGTTCCGCAAAGCAGGACTTCTGTACGGCGTGAGCGCCACCGGCGAAGATGACACGCTCGCGCTTCTGCGCAAGTGGTTTTATGTCGAGCCGCCCTGTGGGAAGGCGCCGATTCCCGCGGTCTGCACCGAGATTGACGGCGTATGCGGTGTTGTTTTTGAAAGCGGCCGAGCATTCCTCTACAACCCCACCGATGCTCCCGTGCGAAGCGCCGTGAACGGGATCATGCACACGGTCGAGCCGAATACGATCGTGCAGGTGCGGTGACCGCAAATACGACCCCGTTCAAGCGCTGCCGCATCAGAAGACGCCCAACGGCAAGATCTCCTGTGAAGCGCGACTGGCCGTGGTGGATTTCCGACTGGGAGACCTGAGCGGATCGAACGACCGCATTGGCAACTTCCTTCATCTTTATCCCTCTGACGCGCGTGTCGGAACTTTGTTACAACAAGACTTTCCCCGCGACATCTTCCCCCTGATCTGTTAACCTGCTCACCGTCCATACCACCCTTCGAGGAGCAACGCATCGATGAAATCCGTCAACGATTGGGAGAATCCCCTCGTTCTGCAACAGGGTCGCGAAGCCGCGCGCGCGGCGCTGGTGCCCTTTGCCGATGAAGCCGGCGCCCTTGCCGGCGCCCCCGGCGCCTCGCCCTGTTACCGCTGCTTGAACGGCGAGTGGGATTTCCACCTGGCCGCCGGTCCGGACGACGTGCCGGAAGGCTTCTTCCGCGCGGATTTCCCGCTCGCGGGCTGGGGACGCATCCCGGTGCCGAGTAACTGGCAAATGCACGGGCACGGCCACCCGCTGTACGTGAACGCGCGCTACCCCATTCCGGTGAACCCACCGCACGTGCCGAAGGCCAATCCGACCGGGTGCTACCGCCGCACCTTCACGCTGCCTGCCGAGTGGGCGGGACAACGCGTATACCTGCGCTTCGGCGGCGTGAACTCCGCTTTTTACGTGTGGGTGAACGGCGAGAAAGTCGGTTACAGTCAGGGCGCGCATCTGCCCAGCGAGTTCGACATCACCGCGAGGGTGCAGCCGGGCGAGAACCTGCTGGCCGTGCAGGTGATGCAGTACAGCGACGGCACCTACATGGAGGACCAGGATTACTGGCGGCTGAGCGGCATCTTCCGCAACGTGGCGCTCATCACCCTGCCGCAAATTCGCGTGCGCGACATTCGTGTGCGGACGCCCTTTGATAGTGCCTATACCAACGCCACCCTCGACCTGCGTGTCGCGGTGAAAAATGAAGCCGCGGCGGCCGGCGCCTACACCCTACGCACGCGACTGCTCGATGCCAATGGAAAAGTCGTGTATTCCGGCTCTTCGCGCGTCGAAGCGCCGAAGGCCGGCACGGAAGCGGCGGTCGACATCACCGCGCCCATTGCCGCCCCGCGTCAGTGGTCGGCGGACGATCCGTATTTCTACGACCTGCTGGTCGAGTTGCAGGATCCCGCCGGGACGACGCTGCAGGTGCAGCGGGTGACGGTGGGCTTCCGCCAGATCGAAGTGAAAAGGCGCGCGCTGCTGGTCAACGGCAAGCCAGTGAAACTGCGCGGCGTCAACCGCCACGAGATTCACCCCGACCTCGGCCAGGCCATCAATTACGATTCCATGGAGCGCGACGCCACGTTGATGAAGCAGTACAACGTGAACTGCGCGCGCACCTCGCATTATTCGAACGACCCGCGCTGGTTCGATCTCTGCGACCGCTACGGCATCTATGTCATCGATGAAGCGGACCTGGAATGCCACGGCTTTTGTATAGTCGGAAACTGGAACGAAATCAGCGACCATCCCGATTGGAAAGACGCCTACGTGGATCGCGCGGTGCGAATGGTGGAGCGCGACAAGAATCACCCCAGCATCATCTGGTGGTCGTTGGGCAACGAATCCGGCTACGGCGCCAATCACCTGGCCATGATCGCCGCCATTCGAGAACTCGATCCGACGCGCATGATCCATTACGAGGGCGCATCCGCGTGGGGGACCAGCGAGAAGGAGAACGGCGGCGGCGCCTGGCAACACCCGATGGCGAAGTATCCCGACGGCCCGGACGTCATCTCCTTCATGTACCAGTCCGTGGAAGTGCTGGAACGGATGGCGAACGAACCACTCGACCACGACGCGCGGCCGATCTATCTTTGCGAATACCTGCACGCCATGGGTAACGGCTGCGGCAGCTTCAAAGAGTACTGGGACATCATCTACAAATACCCGGCGCTGATCGGCGGCTGCATCTGGCAGTGGGTGGATCATGGCCTGCGCCGCACGACCGACGGGAAAGAATGGTTCGCATATGGCGGCGACTACGGCGATCAGCCGAACGACGGCAACTTTCACATTGGTGGACTGATCGGCCCGGATCGCGACGTACACACCAGCCTCATCGAATACAAGTGGGTGCTGCAGCCGGTCGACGTGATCGCCAACGAGCTGAATAAGGGCAAACTGACCCTGCGCAACCGCTTTGACCACGCCGCGCTGAACGCGCTGGCCTGCCGCTGGACAATCTCCTGCGAAGGCCGCATGCTGCAGGAAGGCGACGTCGAGCTACCCGCCATCGGCCCCTGGGAGACCGGCGAGATCGCCCTCCCCTACACGCTTCCGGCAACCACGCCGGGCGCGGAATACGTACTAGACCTCTCCTTCACGCGCAAGACCGGCACACCGTGGTGCGCCGCCGGTTTCGAAATGGCACATATTCAGCTCGCGCTGCCGGTAGCCATGAAGTCCATGCAGAGGGTGCCGATCTCCGCCATGCCGGCGCTGTGCGTCCGCGACTCCGCCCGCGCCATTGTCCTGGCGGGCGAGGACTTCCGCCTGGAATTCGATACAGCAACCGGTACGCTGGCGCGCTGGCAGGCGGCGGGCGTCGACCTGCTGTTGGCCGGACCGCAGGTGAAGCTGTGGAAGTCGCCGGTGGACAATGAACGGGGGCAGGCCAATGAGTGGCGCCGGGTCGGCTGTAACCGCCTGTTGTGGGAAACGCAATCCGTCGAGTTGGTCGACGTGCGCCACGCCGTCGCGCAGATCGGCGTTAACGGTTTGTTGCAACCCTATGGCAACAAGGTGCGCTTCGCGGTGCGCCAGGTGTGGACGGTCTACGGAAGCAGTGACGTGGTGCTCACCACGACGGTGACGCCGCAAAACACGAAGGATTGGCTCGGTTCGCTGCCGCGCATCGGGCTGGAGCTGGTCCTGCCCGCCGCCTGCGAAAACTACGCCTGGTACGGCCTCGGACCTCACGAATGCTACCCCGACCGTCGGCAGAGCGGACGGCTGGACGTCTATCGCAGCACGGTCAGGAATGAATACGTGAACTACGTGACGCCGCAGCATCACGGCGAGAAGCTGGACGTACGCTGGGCGGCGCTGACCGACCTGCAGGGTCGCGGACTCTTCATCGGCGGCCAACCGACCCTCCACGTCAACGCCTCGCATTACACGCAGGCGATGCTCGAAGAGGCGAAGCACATCCACGAACTGGTGGCCGCCGACGCGACCATCCTGCAGCTCGACCACGCCATTAACGGCGTCGGCAACGGCACGCTGGCCCCCGCCACGCTGCCTCAATACCGCATCCCGATGACGGAAGCGACCTTCACCGTACGGCTGGCGCCCGCCAACTTGGAGGCGCTGCCCGCCGCGCTGCAGGCGCGCCGCGTGCCGGATCCAGCGTAAAAAGGGTCGCACATACGCACATACCCACACACGCACAAACTTGGGTTGCGGGCGAAGCCCGCGTTCGCAAAGGAGCATAAGAGCTTATGATCGCATCCGATCATCTCTCAACGCGCATCGCCACCCTGCGGGCCGATGCCATGGCACGGCAGGGCGCTTTCGTGGGAAATGCCAATCCGCTGCTGTGTGATGTGGCCCTGTGGCGGTCGTTCGCGGCGGAGCAATCGCGCGTCCAGCGGCGGGCGGCGTTCTTGCGCGAACTGGTTGTTCTGGCGCCCGTCGACATCGGCCCGCACTGGACCTTGGCCGGCGAGCACCTGCGGCCATCGGTTAGTTGGGAGACCGGGTTGGGCGCTTCAAACAACCCCGCGTACGCCGTGCGTTTTGCCGAGTTCGGGATCGACGCGGCGGAGGCGGAGAAGGTCCGGCGCTGCGCCGGGGCTTGGAATAGTGACGCCGACACCGCAGTGCCGAGGGGGTCGTTCCGGGTAGACGTCGGGATCCCCGCGCCAGGCAGCGAGTCCGGCAAGGGTGGCTGGGGTGGAGCCACAGGCATGGACGTCTTTTGGTCCATTGGGTGGGTTGAAAACCATAGCGTTCGCGACATTGCCAAAGTCATACGCATCGGTTTCGCCGGAATCCTGGAGGAGATTGATGCGGCTCTGGCGTCCGGCGACCTGATTGACCCCGATTTTCCGCGGAAAGAGAACTTCTGGCGTGGGGCGCGGAGCGTCTGCGAGGCGGGCATCCTCCTTGGCAAGCGCTATGCGGAACTGGCGGCGGAGCGGGCGGCCGCTACGGCCGATGCGAAAGACAAGGCACGGCTGGAGCGGATGGCCGAAGTCTGCGCGCAGGTGCCGGCCCGCGGCGCCCGCAACTTCCATGAGGCGGTCCAGGCGCTGTGGTTCGCGCACATTCTCACCTGCGGCGAGGACCACATCAACGCCAACTCGATCGGTCGCCTCGACCAGATCCTCTTCCCCTACTGCCAGGCCGGTCTCGCGGACGGCTCGCTCACGCGGGCCGCGGCGCTCGAACTGATGGAGGAACTGGCCTGCAAGCTCTATCTCGATTACGACGTGCAGGCCATCACGCTGGGCGGCGTGGACCGGAACGGCAACTGCGCCGTCAACGACTTGAGTTACCTTATCCTTGAGGCCACCCGGAACGTGGGGTTCATCCGCGACGTCTCCATCCGCGTCAGCAAAAACTCGCCGGCCCGCTTCCTCCGTCTCGCCGCCGAACTGATCGTCGAGGGCGGCGGCATCCCCTTCCTCTTTAATGACGCCTGCTTCATCAAGGCCTTGACCGACCGTGGCATTGCCGTCGAGGACGCACGGAACTACGCCCCCATTGGCTGCATCGAGTTGACCATCCCCGGCAAGGCCAACCCGCACGCCGTGTCGGGCTGGTTCAACGCCGCCAAGTGTCTCGAGCTGGCCTTGTTCGACGGCGCCGATCCGCGGACCGGCGTCCAACTGGGGCCGAAGACCGGCGCGCTCGGCAGCCATCCGACGTTCGAAAGCCTCTTCGACGCCTACCAGGCGCAGGTCGAATTCTTCGCCAGGCGCATGGCCTATCACTGTAACCGCGGCGAGCTGCTTCAGCGTGAGCGCGGCCCCCTCCCCTGCTGGTCGGTCATGACCGACGATTGCATCGCCCGCGGGCGCGACATTACCGACGGAGGCGCCGTCTACAACTACCACTCCATCTGCCTCCTCGGCACGGCCAACACCGCCGATTCCCTGATGGCGATCAAGAAGCTGGTCTACGACGAGAAGCAGCTCGGCACCGCTGAGTTGCTGGACGCCTTGCGAACCGATTTCGCCGGTAAGGAAGAGCTGCGGCAGAGACTGCTGCGGGACGCGCCGAAGTACGGCAACGACACCGAGGAGGTGGACCTGCTCGCGAAACGCGTCGACGACCATTTCATCGACCTGATGGACACCCTGCGCAGCCCCCTCGGCGGCCGCTACTTCGTTCATCTCTTCTCCTTTCTCTGCAACCTGCATTTCGGAAAATGCCTGGGCGCCACCCCGGACGGTCGCAAGGCCGGAGAACCCATTGCCTATTCGTTGTCGGCACAACAGGGGCGCGACGAGCGCGGCGCCACCGCCATGCTCAAGTCTCTCGCGCGCCTGCCACACGACCGGGCGGCGGGGGCGTCGGCGGCGATCATCGAGCTCGATCCGGCCGTGGTCGAGGGGGAGGCGGGTGTCGAACGCTTGACCACGCTCATACGTGCGGCCCTGGCGATGGACATCGGCCAGCTTCAGTTCAACATCGTCACGGTCGATAAACTCCGCCAGGCGCAAAGAGATCCGGAACACTACGGGGACATCCCGGTGCGTGTCGCCGGCTTCTCCCAGAAGTTCAAACTGGTTCCCCCCGATCTTCAGGAGCACATCATCGCCCGCACCAAGCACACGTCATGATTATAGACATGAACGGCATCGTCTTTGACATCCAGAAGTTCTCTATCCACGACGGACCCGGCATACGGACGACCGTCTTCCTGAAGGGGTGCCCCCTGCGTTGCCTCTGGTGTCACAACCCGGAGTCGCAGGAAAGAGCCGCCGAAATCTCGCTCATCCCCTCCAAGTGCATCGGCTGCGGACACTGCTTCCAGGCCTGTCCGCATGGCGGACACGTCATGGGCGAGGACGGGAACCGCACCTTCCGCCGGGAGCTTTGCCAGCGCTGCGGCGTCTGCACCGAGAAGTGCTACGCCAAGGCCCTCGAACTCATCGGACGGGAGATGACCGTCGCGGAAGTGATCGCGGAGGTCGAGAAGGACAAGCCATTTTATGAGACCTCGGGCGGCGGCATGACCATCTCGGGCGGTGAACCGCTCTTCCAATTCGAATTCACCCTTGCCTTGCTCCAGGAGGCCAAGCGGCGCAGACTCCACACCTGCATCGAGACCTCCGGCTTTGCCCCATTCGACCGGCTGGAACAGATCATGCCCCTGGTCGATCTCTTCCTCTACGATTACAAAGAGACCGATCCCGCCCGTCATCAGGAGTATACCGGTGCGCTGCGGGAGGTCATCGTCGACAACCTGATCCGCCTCGACCAGCTCGGGGCGAAGACCATCTTGCGCTGCCCGATCATCCCCGGGCTCAACGCCAGGGATGACCATTTTGCCGGGATCGCAGCCTTGGCGAACCGACTTCACCATATTCTCGAGGTCAACCTCATGCCGTACCATCCGCTCGGCCAGTCGAAGAGCGAGCGCATCGGCAAGCCCGCTCCCATGGACGACTCCGCCTTCCCCGAGGCCGTCACTGTCGCTGCATGGGAGGCGGCGGTCGCCGCCGCCACGCATGTGCCCGTCAAGAAAGGAAGCTGAGTAACGTGGTAAGTGTAACCGGACCGACCGCGGGGTGTCCCATCAAAGGGATGCCCTCGTGTCGGACGTGGACACTGCAACCTTGCCGGGCTGCACCCCATCCGCAATGGCATGCAGCACCATGTCCCCGACCGGGCCCTTCGGACGCAGGACGACCAGGCCGCGCCCCCGCCACAGGCGGTGCTCCCGACCGCGGAACGGCGCCGTGTTGTAAGGATCGGCATTGGCCACGGCGACGATCTCGCCAGGCCCATCGAGCGCGAACCGGATCGTATCGGCGGAGTCAGGCACGAGGTGCCCGTTGCTGTCGCAAAGCTCAACCGTGATGTACGCCAGGTCGTTGCGATCGGCCCGGATGCGGGACCGGTCCGCCTTCAGCCGTATGGCGTGGGGAGCACCTGCCGTGGTCAGCGCAGCCTTCGCCACCGGTTTGCCGGCGCGTTTGGCCACGGCCTTCAGTTCGCCGGGTTCGAACGCCACGTTGAAGAGCGCCCGGTGCTTCGCCTCCAGACCGGCCGGCGCCTTGCCGATCGACCGGCCGTTGAGGAACAGCTCGATCTCGTCGCAGTCGAAGTAGACCTCCACCGCCAACGGCTTCCCCTCGCACCCCGGCCAGTTCCAGCTTGTCTGCAAGTCAACCCAGCCCCACATGGAGGCCACGGCCTTGCGGCCCTCGGCCACCGGCGCACGCACGCCGATATAGGGCGTCTCCATGCGTTTCCAGAGCACGTCCCGGTAGTAGGACTGCGGGCGCTTGCCGCCGCAGATGTCGATATCGCCGCAGTTGGCGACCGTGTAGGGCCAGCCGATTTTCAAGGGCAACTGATCGCCTTCCAGAAAGTCGTGTCCGATTCCCGCCTCGCCGAGGTAGTCGAGCGCCGTCCAGACGAAATCACCGGCCACCCACGGCAAATCCTCGACCGCCTTCCAGTAATCGAAGACGTACTGCGGCGACGGAAAGGATTCCGTCGACAGGATGACACGCTTCGGGAACCGCTGATGATCCGGGCGGTACACATCGACGAGGTAGTTGTAGCCGCAGACATCGAGATGCGCGAACAGCGCATCCGTTTTATTCCAGGCGGGGTCGCCCCAGATGGCACAGATCCCGGCTGTGACCGGCCGCGTCGGGTCCAGCTCACGCACACGGGCGGCGAGCTTGGCCGCAATGGCGGCGCCTTCCGGCAGGCTGCGTTCCTCCACCTCGTTACCGATGCTCCAGACCACGATCGACGGGTGATTACGGTCGCGCAGGACCATGCTGTCCAGATCTTCCTGCCACCACATGTCGAAGAAGCGGTGGTAGTCGTGGAAATTCCGCTCTTTGTTCATGCGCCAACCGTCGAAGACCTCGTCCATCACGAGCATACCCAGTCGATCACAGGCGTCGAGGAAGGCGGAGGCCGGCGGATTGTGCGCGCAACGCACGGCGTTGAAGCCGCTGGCCTTGAGCAGTTCGACCTTGCGCTCCTCGGCCCGGTCGATCGATACGGCGCCGAGAGGCCCGCAATCGTGGTGCACGCAACCACCGCGCATTTTCAGCGGCTGCCCGTTCAGCACGAACCCCTGCTCGGCATTGAAGGCGATCGAGCGGATGCCGAAGGTCGTCGAATCACCATCGAGCCGGTTCCGGCCGTCACGTACCTCCGTCTCCATCCGGTAGAGTTGGGGCGTATCGGGCGACCAGAGCGTGGGCGCACGCACGGCCAGCCGTTGCAGGAATTCCGTGGTCGCCGCCGCCTGGACCTTTCCACGACTCTCGCCCTTGGCTATCGTCTTCCCCGACGGTCCGATGGCCCGCCATCGCACCACCACCGCACGGTCCGCGTCCGTCCGGTTCTCCACCGTCGTGCGCACCTCTACGACCGCCGCCTTGACGGCGACTTCAGGCGTCGTGACCACCAGGCCCCGGTGTGCCACATGAACGCGAGGCGCGGTCAGCAGCCAGACGTGCCGATAGATGCCTGATCCGGAATACCAGCGCGTGTGCCCGTGCGGCGCGTTGCTCACGCGCACCGCCAGGACGTTCTCTGCATCAAGTTCCAGGTACGGTGTCAGGTCCAGCGCGAAGGTGGTGTAGCCGTAGGGGTGCACGCCGAGCGCATAGCCGTTCAGCCAGACCTCCGCATCGCGGTACACACCCTCGAGCTCGATCATCACGCATTGACCGCTCCACTCGCGCGGCGCGTGAAAATGCTTCCGATACCAACCCACACCTTCGCTCACGTACCCGCCTGACGCCCCGCTGGGGTTGTCCTTGCTGCGCGGCAGTTCGATGCTCCAGTCGTGCGGCAGATCCAGCTTGCGCCAGGACGCGTCCTCGTAGGCTTTCGCGGCCTGACCCACATCGCCTAAGTCGAAAAGCCAATCGTTGTCAAATGAGTGTTTTTTCATATAAGTGATAAGAAATCGCTTTTCGTCCGACACCGGCCCACAGAGCCAGTAATCATGCCGGACCGGTCTTGCATAGCGAATTCATGGTGTGAAGCGTGACAGAAGCCGGTGGAAACGTCAAGATCAACACAGAAACACATCATCCAGCGGCTTTGGGCCGGACGAACAGCAACACCAGTACCGCGATGATCAGGACAAAATTAGAAATGCTTGGAAAATTGACACGGATTCCCGTTTCTGCCACACTAAATTCACAAAAGGAGACGGTTCCGCAGAAGGTCCCGTTGTACTGATATGGAAAATGGAAAACAGATTGCGCTGCAGGCGCTATCGGGTGTCGCGACGGATCGGGTACCGGTCGCGTTGTTCAACTGGGAATTCGATTACACCTGGAAAGTGGCGGGTATTGAACCTTGGCAGCTCGCGGTCGGCGGGAGTGATACGTGGCACAAGGCGCATCGGGCTTTGCTGGATCGGCATGCGGTGGACGTGATCTTCTATACCGGAGCGATCGAGGGCCCGCTGGAACCGACATTGCTGGATGAAGACGCGACGAAATGGGTCATCAGAAATGACAACACCGGCATGGTTTTCGGGTTAACCAAAGACAGCCTTTCTTTGTACGAACTGCAGACCGGGGCGAAGGGGTGCGGATCGGTTGGCCGTGTCGAAACCTTTGCGGATGCCGACCGGCTGATCCCAACCTTTCGAACCGACCGGTTGATCCCAACCTTTGCCGGCTGGGGGGATGCCTATTTGTCCGGTCTGACCAGGCTGATCCGCGAGGCCGGCGATCGTACGCTGATACTTCCGCACTATTCGCCGGCGTATGTCTATAGTTGCTATGCTCTCGGCTTCGAAGAATCCATGCTCATGATGATGGAAAACCCCGCGTTGTTCACGTATGTCTGTGCCCTGATGGGTGCCGATCACAACACCCGGATGCGGCAACTGAAGGAAGCCGGGGCAGAGGCGGTGTTCATCGCTGATGGATGGGCTTCATGCGACATCATCTCGCCGGAACTGTTCGAACGCTTCGCGTTGCCGTGTCAGGTGTCGATTGTGGCCGCAGCCCGGGCGGCCGGTCTTAAAACAATCCTCTGGAACGAAGGGGATATTCTGCCGGTGCTGAAACAGCAGGCCACTGTTCCCGTGGACGCTTTTGCTTTTGAACAGCCTCGGAAAGGCATAGACCTCACGGTTCAGAAAGTCCGGCACGTCTTTGGTCCAAACCGCTGTCTTTTCGGAAATCTCGATTCCGAATTGCTGCTGATGCGGAATCAGCCGGATGCAATCAAACGGGAAGTCGAGCGGCAAATTCGGCAGTCCGGGCCGGGGGCGCCCTTCATTCTTTGCACCGGAAGCCCGCTGCCTTCCAATATCGAGCCGGATGCGTACGATCGGGTCATCGAGGCGGCGCGCGCATTTTCATGGGCGAAGTAAGCCCCCCGCTCGTCGTGACACACACCCACACACTCACACACAGCCACACTCACACACAGCCACACTCACACACACTCACATGACTCCCCCACCCCGCGCCGCAACTCTTTCACCTCGTCCCGAATCGTGGCGGCGCGTTCGAACTCGAGCGCGTCGGCGGCCGCGAGCATCTCGCGTTCCAATTCGGCGATCATCTCCAGCACGTCGTATCGTGCAGGCGACTCGGCGACCGCCTGTTCAATCTCCCGCCCGCGCTCCTGGGTCTCGAACTGATTGTGTATCGCCCGTTTGACGCTCTGCGGCAGGATGCCGTGTTCGGCGTTATAAGCCTCTTGCCGCGTCCGCCGCGCGGTCGTGGTCTCCATCATGCGCCGCATCGACTCGGTGACGTGGGCGGCATACAGGATCACCCGTCCGTCCAGATGCCGCGCCGTCCGGCCCGCCGTCTGGATCAGCGCCGTGTCGGACCTGAGAAAGCCTTCCTTATCCGCATCCAGCACGGCCACCAGAGCCACCTCCGGAAGATCGAGCCCTTCACGCAGCAGGTTGATTCCGATCAGACAGTCGAACGCCCCCTTGCGCAATCGCCCCAGGATCTCGACACGCCGGAGCGCGTCAATGTCGGCATGGAGATACTCGACCCGTATCCCGGCCTCATGCAGGTACTGGGTCAAGTCCTCGGCGGTCCGCTTCGTCAGCGTCGTCACCAGAACCCGGTCTCCCCGTTCGGCGGTGCGGCGGATCTCCTCCATCACGTCGTCAATCTGCCCTTTCAACGGGCGTACTTCGACGGGCGGATCGAGCAGACCGGTCGGACGGATCACCTGTTGCACGGTGCAGCCGCTGACCTGCCGTTCGTACGGGCCGGGCGTGGCCGACATGAACACCATCGGCCCGACGCGGTCCAGGAACTCGTTGAAGTTGAGCGGACGGTTGTCCTTGGCTGAAGGCAGCCGGAAGCCCCAATCCACCAATGTTTGCTTGCGGGCCTGGTCGCCGTTGTACATGGCCCGGAGCTGCGGAAGGGTCACGTGTGACTCGTCGAGCACTGTCAGAAACTCGCCCTCGAAATAATCGATGAGACAGGCGGGCGGGACACCCGCCGGACGGCCGCTCAGGTGGCGCGAGTAGTTCTCAATCCCATTGCAGTACCCCAATTCGCGCAGCATCTCCATGTCAAATTCGGTCCGCTGCCGGATACGCTGTGCCTCGAGCAGCTTGCCCATTGCTTCAAACTCCCGCACGCGGGCATTCATCTCGTCACGGATCGCGCCGATGGACGCCTCAATTTTTTCCCGCGGCATGACGAAGTGCCGCGCCGGCGAAATCACCGCCCGCTTCAAGTCGGAGCCGGCGCGGCCGCTGACCGGCTCAAGCATGCGGATGGATTCGATCGTGTCACCCCAGAACTCCAACCGGACCCCCTCCTTGGCATACGACGGAAAAATGTCCACACAATCGCCCCGCACGCGGAATGTGCCCGGTTCCGGATCATAATCATTGCGGTGATACTGGATCGCTACGAGCTTTTCGAGCACCCGGTCGCGGCCGGCGTCATCGCCCGGACGCACATCGAGCAGCATGGTGCGGTAATCCTCGGGCGATCCCAGTCCGTAAATGCAGGAGACCGACGCGACAACGATCACATCATTTCGCCCGATCAGCGCGTTAGTGGCGGCCAGCCGATAGCGTTCGATTTCCTGGTTGATCGAGGCGTCCTTCTCGATAAAGGTGTCGGTCTGCGGAATGTAGGCCTCGGGTTGGTAATAGTCGTAATAGCTGATGAAGAATTCAACCGCATTGTGCGGGAAGAACCCCTTCAGCTCGGCAAAGAGCTGAGCCGCCAGCGTTTTGTTATGACTGAGGATCAGCGTCGAGCGGCCCCACGCGCGGATCACGTTGGCCAGCGTGAAGGTTTTGCCCGAACCCGTAACCCCCTCGAGCGTCAGCCGGGGTGTTCCCGCCTCAAGCCCCCGGACCAGCTCCGTGATCGCCTGGGGCTGGTCTCCGGTCGGTTCAAAGTCGGATTCCAGTTGGAACCTGTTCTGTCGTGTGGCGTCGTGCATCATGACCATTTCCGTGGCGCTGTATCGCCGGGCGCTATCCGGTGACGTTTAGATCACGCTTGTCGGGGCATCCAGATCGAGATCTTTCCGGTTGTGCGAGGTCGCCAGGGTATAAAGCCGGTGAAACAATCCCGGTTGTGCCAGCAGTGACTCGAACGACCCATCCTCCACCACGCGCCCATGATCCATGACCAGGATCCGGTCTACGCGGCGGATCGTGGAGAGGCGGTGGGCGATCACAAAGACCGTCCGGCCCGCGAAGAGCGCATTCATCGATTCCTGAACCTGGCCCTCCGCCTCGACATCGAGCGCCGAGGTGGCCTCGTCAAGCAAGACGAATCGCCGGTTCATGATCATGCAGCGCGCGATGGCCAGACGCTGCCGCTGGCCACCCGAGATCTGCCCGCCCGCCTCGCCCACCGCCTGGTTGATGCCCTCGGGAAATTCGCTTACAAAATCCCACGCCCGCGCCCGCGAGAGCACCTCCCGGATCTCCGCGTCGGTCGCGCCGGGCGCCGCATAGCGCAAGTTCGCGGCGATGGTCGTGTCGAACAGGTAGGGATCTTGCAGCACCACGCCGTACTGCGACCGGTACGGTCGCAACGGGAGAGCCCGGATGTTACTGCCGTCGAGGGTGATGCATCCGGATTGGGGGTCGTGGAAGCGCATCAGTAGATTAACCATCGTCGTTTTACCGCTTCCACTGCGTCCGACCAGCGCCACTGACTGACCGTAGGGGACGCGAACGCACACGTCATGGAGGACCTGTTTGCCGTTTTCGTAGGCGAACCCAACATGCTCGAAAGCCAGATCGCCACGCAGCGCCGCCGGCATCTGCGCGTGCGGCGTATCGGACACGGCGGGCATCGTGTCGAGCACCGTATAAAGCTGGTCGAAAGCGGACTTGGCCGACATGAACTGACCGTACAGGTTCGTCAGCGTCTGCATCATTCCGATCAGGGTTCCCTGGTACCCCATGAAGGCCACGAGCGTGCCGATCCCGATGGCTCCACCGCCATGAATCACCAGCACCGCGCCGCCCACGATCACGACCGCCGTGATCAGATAGCTCAACCCTTCGGTCACGAAACTCAGCTTCATGCCGGCCAGCACGGCATCCATCCACTTGCGCATGGTCGGCCACAACTGGCCTTCGAACTCCTGCTGCATCACCTGCTCCATGGCAGAGGCCTGGACGGTCTTCACCCCGCGCAACTTGTCCATGATGATCTCGACCACGTGCGTGCCGGCCTCGTTGGCCGCGCGCGTCTTCTGATAAATCGTCCGGGAGAGCTTGTGCGCGGCGGCGATATAGCCGATGGCGCCGAACACGATCACCAGCGTCAGACGGGGGCTGAGGTAGAAGCAAAAAACCAGACTGAAAAAGAGCCCCACCACATAGGTCGCCAACTGCTGAAAGATCGTTCGTAGAAATCCGCCCAGCACGTTGATCGAATTTCCGAAGACCCGTTCATACAGAAAGCCGCTGGGATACTGGTTGTGGAAATTCAGGGACAGGTGCTGCAAGTGGAGAAAGCTGATCTTGCGCAACTCGCGGACGATGGACTGCTCGACATAGTAGATGTGCCGCATCGCCGCAAACCACAGCCCCATGCGCACACACATGGCCAACAGAAAGATCCCCCCGGCGACGACGGCTTTGTCGATCCGGTTCTCGGGAATGGCGACATCGATGATGTATTTCGGGAAAAGCGGCATCACCGCCACGGTGATGCCGACCACCGCCACCATCGCCATTGCGCCCAGCAGTCGGCTGCGATACCGTTTCATGAACGGACGGAAACGCTGGCGAATGTCCCGCCAGTGATATTCATGCACGTCCATCCGCGGCTTACACGCGTCTGCGTCCGCGCCCCCATTCGATTGTTGCGCCATCGTCTCGTCTCCCCGATCGTCACCCCAAAGGACGGCTTCACCATCCGCACATGCGACCGCTCGCTCATGCCCGCGGCGGCATTGACCTGTTAACCCCGGTACCCGTCAGGGGGAACCGCTGTTCCCCGTCTACGTAAACCGCCTCGACGTCGCACGTTTCCGGATCGAGCACGACCGCGTCGGCCGCACACCCCGGCGCCAGCCGGCCGAACCGGCTGGCGAGGCCCAATTCGTTTGCCTGGTTGTGCGCGGTCATGCCGATGACCGCCTCCAGCGGCAGCCCACTAATACGCGCCGCCTGTCGGAGCGCGACGTTCATCCGCAGCGTCGAACCGGCCAGTGCGCCGGTCTGAACCAATCGCGCTTCACCGTCACGCACGACCACGTCCAGTCCGCCCAGCGACGACGGCCCATCGGGCAGGTGGCTCGCGCGAATCGAGTCGGTGATCAGCAGAAGCGACTCACGCGGCTTGTGCGCGAATATCAGCGCCAGCATCTCGGGACACACGTGCACCGTGTCACAAATCAGCTCCAACGTGACGTCGGGATAGAGCAGCCCCGCCCCCACCAACCCGATGTCCCGGTGGTGCAGGGGCGACATCTGGTTGCAATAATGGGCCAGATGCCGCAGTCCCGCGGCATACGCTTTCTGAAACTGTTTGCACCCGCACCGGCTGTGACCGCATGCCGGAATGATTCCGTGTTCACGCAGCGCGGCTGCGAATGCCACCCCGCCGTCCATCTCGACCGCAAACGTCACCTGCGTCACCGGCGAGATCGCGTGCAGCCGCAGCACTTCGGCCAGATCGGGCGGACGCACATGGGCCGGGTTCTGAGCCCCCAGGCAGGAGGGGTTGATGAACGGGCCCTCCAGATGAACCCCCACCACCTGGCTGAACCGCGCGTCCTCACGGTACGCCGCAATCCGGCGCATCGTGGCAGCCAGCCGTTTCTCAGAGAGGGTGAGGGTTGTCGGACAAAAGCGCGTTACGCCCTCGGCCAGCTTGGCCCGGGCCACGGCCGACACCGCTTCCGGAGACTCGTCGGTGATGTCATATCCGGCCGCGCCGTGTGTGTGGATGTCGATAAAACCGGGAACCACATACCGCCCAACGGCATCGTAAATCCAGTCGGCCCCGGGCAACGCGCCGCCCGCAGCCACCACCTGCACCACCGTATCTCCCTGCACCACGACCGATGCGCCTGGTTGACGGCACCCCGGATTGATCACACATCCGTTTGCGATAATGCCTGTCCTCATAACAACTCCGGCCCCCCCCGATGCGTGACGCTACCCCACGCGTATCTCCTCAACAAACGGTTTGATGGTAAACCGGGCATCCTCCAGCGCGCGCACGCGCCGGCCGTTGATGCGCAGATTCTCAATCGCAATGTTCCGGACCCGATGTTCCGCGTCAAGACCGGCGAAATAACATTCCGGCTCGGCCCAGGCCGTCACCTCGATATTCTCGAAGCGGATGTCGTCGATGCTGCCGCGGACGGTGTCACGGCTCCACATATTTGCCGCGGTCACCACCACGATCACTTGTGAGAGATGCCGATCCGTCTGGTCATACACCTCCCCTTTCGCCTGCTGGTAGACCTGCCGGGTCTGGTCATCGTCGAGCTCCACCCGGATGTTCCTGAACAGAATGGCGTGGCAACGTGCCCGGTCGCCGTTCTGCACATCCATGGCGACATCCAGACTATGGATGATGTCACAATCCTCGAAGAGCAGGTTGCTGACCTCGCGCGCAACCGTTTCGGCGCCGATTTCCATCGCCCGCCCCCAGTCGCACCACAGCACACAGCGGCGCGCCTGGATGTCGGTGACCGGTTCCTGATTGCAGTCCGTGCCCCGCCATCCCGCAAGCCCCTTATACACGAGGCAGTCGTCGTACGTGCGAATGAAGCTGTCTTCAACGCTGCACTGCCGGCTGTTGACAAAGTCAATGCCGTCGGAGTTGTACCGCCACATGCCGATCAGCTTGATGTTGCGAATCTGCACGTTCCGGCAAACCGCCGGAATGAGGGTCCAGCCGGGGGCATCGCGCAGGGTAATCCCGTCGATCGTCACATCGCTGCAGCGAACCGCATTGATCATGCCGGACACCTGGCCACGGGCGAAACGGCTGGCGTCCAGAATCCCCCGGCCGCGGATCACGAGATGCTCTGCGTTCTCGGCCAGGATCGCGCCGTACACAACGGCCCCGCCGGCAAGATAGACCGTCTGGCCGCTCGTCATGTTGATCAGGCCGGGACAATGCACACCCGGCCCGAAGAAGCGGACACACGGATCGGAGGAATCCGGAATAGCGACCTCGGGCGGATTGGCGAACAGATGCAAGGCCCGATGCATCCCGTTGACCTCGACCGTGATCTGCCCTGGACGGTCAAGCGTGAAACGGATGGTCTGCCCGTCACACCGGGGCGTGATGGCGCGTGAAGAGGGGCGCACCTTCACCTCACGGATCGGGCGCGCGCTCATGACGGCGACCTCGACCGGACCGCTCATGTCCCACGCGGCGAAAGCAGCCTGCTCGGTCTGTTCCATCGGCCGTTGATATCCCGGCCAGACCTGGTTGATCGGTTGCGCGGAAACCCGCGCCTGATACACAAAAAGGGGTTGCCCGTTGATCGTGACCGAATAATCCGCAGCGGGAATTTCCTCTACCGGCGCGGGATACACTGTGACGGATGCAGCTTGTTTCATGATACGCATTCCAGTGCCCGCAACGGCAGCAACGGCGCGCGGCCGTTCGGGAACCCCCGAACAGCGCATCTTTGCATCCGGCGTATGGTGTGCGGGAGACATGTTGTTGAGCGGCGTCCGGTTCATGCGAGGGGCTAATCGAAAAACGGGTTCATCAACCCCCTTCCTGCACGACGCGCAATACCATATCCGACTCTCCCCGTCATCGCAATCCAATTTGATCCCAGCGGGATATTCCGGGCGCATGGCAGTTCTGATGAGGGTTACTCCTGGTTATAGCTTGTCTTAATCGTAATCGTAATCGTAATCCCCCAAACCTCGCCGATCCGACGCGTAGACGGCTCCCTGCTCATGCACACTCAAAAGGGCAGAAGACTGTGAGACTGTGAGGCTGTAACGATTGAGAGGCGGTCGGTTATGCAAATGAGGTCTGTTCACCATGGGGTACGTGCGAACAAATCTGTAACCTGTTCATTCTCAACCTTAGTGCCTTACTGTCTTTCAGCCTATAACCTTTTTAGGTTCATGAGTGACCGTGTACGATCACAGGCATGGTCAAAGCAAGATTACGATTATGATTACGATTATGATACCGAATCAACGACCTTATCAAAACTGCCATGCGCCCGGATATTCCGATCTTGCGCGGCGCGCATGCGCGCGCTACACTGACGCCATGAATTCATCATTCATACACGAGGGTTCTGACGCGGTGGCGGGGTTGATCCCGTCGCGTGATCCGCGCAGGATGCGGGGGTTGGTTTGGGTGCTGGTCGGGACGCTGGCCGTTTCGGGTTGCGCGACGGGGTCGGTGCGCTCCGCCGCCGGCCGGACGGCGCAGGACGTGCAGGTGGCGGCCGAATCGGCGCTCACCACTTACGAGGCGCTCCGCACGGTCTCGCCAGCCAGCGCCTATAATCAGGGCTACCTGCGCGTGGTTGTCAGCGCCGAGCCCGATGCGGTTGACTTCACGCAGGTTCCGGATGCCGGCATGACGGACATCCTCGACAGGCGCGTTAAGACCTACCGGCAAGTGAAAGCGGCCGCCGCGCATCTCCGGCTCGTGTGCGAGGGGGCGGACAAAACCCGTGCGGTGCAGTCCTATGCGGCGGCGGTCGAGGCACTCCAGGTACTCTCGGACAACGACATCACGACCACTGAATTTCGAAAGCTGGCGGCAACCCTTCCCGCCGAACTGACGGCTTGGTGGCAGACCCGGCGCATCGCGCGGCTCCATGCCGCGCTTGCTTGCGCCGCTGCCGAATTGGGCGCGTTGTGGGAGCAGGAGCGGCCCACGTGGGAAGGCTACGTTGACACGGCCTACATCACGCAGTACGCGGCGGGATTGCTCTCCCTGCGTGTGTCCGATTTTGACGAAAAGGAGCTGGGCCGTGAGGTGGATGCGCCCTACCGAATACCGGTCAAGGCGGGCTTGTTCAAGCTTCAGAAATACCATGAGGCCATTCAGGCGGCTGACCGGATCACCGTTAAACTGCGGCAGGCGTCGGAGGCGTTTGATCGGGTTGCCGTCCCGCAGCCGCCGCGCGTCGATCCGCAGGGCTCAAACCAGAAGTGAGGCGTATGGCCAGTCAAAAAACAACGCTCCTACAACGTACGCAGGCCGCGATCCGGGCCTACAACACCCATCGGGCGCGGCTCGTCAAAGAGGCCGAGGCGTCGGGGGGCGCCGAGGCGGCCGCCGAGCTGGAGGAAGAATTCGTCGCGCTCGGTAACGCCGCCTTCGCCCTGCAGCGCGCGACCCTCAAACGGAATCACCGTCGGTATTCCCGGTTGCTGGTCGAGGCCACGGAGGCGGTTGACCAGGCCCGGCAGCTTGTCGACACATCCGCCTCGTTCCTGAGGGTACTGGACGGCGTGGCCACAGCCGTCACGCTCCTCGGACGGGCGCTGCTGCTGTTGGGAAAATGATCATGAGGATCGAGGCGCTTGCAAAACCTCCGGTTTGTGCAAGCGGCGGGTTCGGGGTTCAGGAGGCGTTTCCGGCCTGAGCCCTGGCATCCTGAACCCTGTTTCCCGGCGCTATCCGTTCTCGTCGCCCATACACCCACACACCCACATACCCACGCACCCACACACCCACACACCCACATACTCACGCACCTATCTCCTTTTCACCGCCCCCCCCAAATAACTGCCCCATTACATTCCCTGGCCCCGGGGCCTTTCTGCATGAGCCCCTTCCCCCATCAGTCCCATCAGGCGGTGAGCCAGCAACGCGGCGGCGAAGTCGGCGTGGTGCAGGCCGCGGATCGGCGCCAGTTCGACGACATCGGCGCCCACCACGCGGCGTCCCGTCGCAATCCGTTCGAGCAACAGCATCGCATCCTGCCAGAACAGCCCGCCGGGGACGGGCGTGCCGGTCGCGGGCATCACCGCCGGATCAAACCCGTCGACATCAAACGTGATGTAAATCGCCTTTGGAAAATCGGCGGGAAGCGGCCGCACCGGCAGCGCACGGCGCGACAGCCTTTCGGCATCATAGGCTACGACACCCGCCCGGCGGCGGTAGTCGGCCTCTTCGGCGCACAGCGCGCGGACACCGAACTGAACGATCGAAAACCCCAACTCGCTGACGCGCCGCATCACACTCGCATGACTGAACGGCGAGCCTTCATAAGCGTCGCGCAGGTCGGCATGGGCGTCGAACTGAACAAAGCCCACCCGCATCCCCGCCGCCTTGAAGGCACGGGCCGCGCCGAGCGTGACCGTGTGCTCGCCACCGAGGATCAACGGCGCCGCGCCGGCGGCGCGCGCGCGGGCGACGCGGGACGCGATGCGGGCAATCACCTGCGACCGCGCACCGGCGCAGGATACGGGCGCTTGCGTATGGATGCCCGCCCGTCCCGGTGCGAAGCGGCCGTCCGAGGCCTCCAACTGCTGCGACGCGGCGAGGATCGCGGCCGGTCCCGCGGCGGTTCCGCGGCCGTAGGATACGGATGTCTCCAACGGCACCGGTATCACATGAAACCCGGCGGTGGCGGCCGGTGCAGGCGGGTATTCAGAAGCGAGAAAACCACGTGTTTTCATATTTCCTTTTCCAGCGCTTCAAGCTGTGTGGCCGGCTCTTCCCACTCGAGAGCCGCGCGATGGAGGTTGTGCTGCACACCCCGCAACCGCCTGCTGAGATCGGCAAAATCCGTTCCGGGCGCCGCAGCGGCAATCTGGTCGGAAAGCATTTTCTGCTCTGCTTCCAACGCGACAATCTTGGCCTCTGCACGTTGGACACGGTGGCGAAGATCGCGCACCTGCGGCGCCCGTTTCGACCGCTCCTGCGCGCGCGCGCGGCGAAGATCCTTTGACGAAATCCCCCCGCCGCCGGAGGAGCCATCCGGCGACCCCGCGGAAGCCGTGTTATCCGCCTGTGCCTCGGGCGCAGCATTCCGCATCTCCCCGGCCGTCTTTTCACGGTAATAGTCGTAGCCGCCCGGAAAACGCCGCACCCCGGCCGGCGAGATCTCGATCACCGCGGTAGCGACGGTCCGAACGAAGTCCACGTCGTGGCTGACCAGGCAGACCGTGCCATCATAGGCACGCAACGCCTTCTCGAGGGTGTGGCGACCGTCAAGATCCAGGTGCGTGGTCGGCTCGTCGAGCAGCAGAAAGTTGGGCGGATTGAGAAACAGCCGGAGGAACGCAAGCCGAATCTTCTCGCCGCCGCTGATGACGCCGCACGGTTTGCCGACATCGTCTGCCGAAAACCCAAAACGTCCAAGCCGCGACCGCAACTCCCGTTCCGTGGCATCGGGAGCGGCACGTTTGGCCACTTCAAACACCGACACGTCGGTCGGGATCGTCTCGGCAAACTCCTGGGACTGATAGCCGGGAAGCACCTTGTGACCCAGGACCACCTTTCCCGAATCGGGCTGACGAACGCCCATGATCAGCCGCAGCAGCGTCGTCTTTCCCATGCCGTTGTAACCGATAATGGCGATCTTGTCACCCCGGTTGATGGCGAGATCGACCCCGTCGAGCACCTTGCGCACGCCGTCGTAGGAGAACGAGACCCCCTCCAGCCTCACCACCTCAGACCCGCAGTGGGGAGCCGGCGCAATCCGCAGATACCCGCCGGCCTGGCTCCGTCTGGGAAGGCGAATCTCTTCGAGCTTCTCCAACTGCTTCATGCGGCTCTGTGCTTGCGAGGCCTTGGAACTGGTGGCCTTGAAACGCTCGACAAACCGCTCTAACTGCTCACGAAGGCGGTCTTGATTGGCCTTGGCCGCCAGCAGAATTTCGTAGCGCGACTCGCGCTCGCGCAGGTAGTAATCGAGATTTCCCTGATACCGGGTACACATGCCGGCGTCAACCTCGATCGTCACCGAGGCGAGCGTACGCAGCAGGTAACGGTCGTGCGAGATCAGCAGCAGCGTCCCCTCGTAGGAACGGAGGTACCGCTGCAACCACTCGACGGCCGGCAAATCGAGATAATTGGACGGCTCATCCAACAACAAGAGGTCGGGCACCGAGGCCAAAATGCGGGCCAATTCGGCACGCATCCTCCAGCCGCCACTGAACGTGATAAAGGGCCGGTCGAATTCGGGGACCGAAAAACCGAGCCCGCCCAAAGCCGCCTTCACACGGGTCTCAAGCTGGTAGCCTCCCAGATGCTCAAACTGAGACTGCGTCTCGCCCAGTTGGCGGAGCCGGCGCTTTTTCTCCGACTCGTCCACAGCCGCCTCGACCGCCCCCGCGAGCCGGTGCAATTCCATCTCCATATCGTGAAGCCTCGGCACGCCCCGCAACGAATACTCCAACAGCGTTTCGGTGTCGTCCTCCGGATCCAGATGCTGCCGCACATAGCCGATGGTGGGCTTGCCCTCCAACGACACGGTGCCGCCATCGGGCTGTCGTGAGCCGATGAGCAGATGAAAGAGCGAGCTTTTTCCGGCGCCGTTGGGCCCGACGATGCCGACACGCTCCCCCGCATGAATACGGAAGCTGACGCCGTCCAGCACGATCTGGGCGCCATAACGCAAATGGATGTCTTTAAAATCAATCACGGCTGCACATGATCACCGGAACCGGCCCGCGGGACAAGGAAAAAATGAGAGTTCCTGCTCGACATCACACCGGGGTTCGGTTATAAAGGCGTCTCTTTCTTGTTTTGTCATTTTCATACGTAACGCTATGGATATTACCGTGAAACAGAAGCTCGACCGCAAAGAATCGTTCATCTCCTTCCGCTGCCAATCGTGCGGGCAGGAAATTGAATCTTATCTCGATATGGCGGGAACCAGTTCGGAATGCCCGGTATGCGGCAATCCGCTCCAGATTCCGTTGCAATCGGAACCCGGAACCCTCTGGGCTGAAGGTGCCGATGCCAAGGACAAACACACGAAAGCCGTGAAGGGACAGACCATCCGCATCGAACTGTCTGACGATTTCTAGTGTTTATGCACCCCTCCCCCATGACGCAGCGGCCGATCATCGGCGTCACCTGCCTGCTGATCATCGGAACGGGCGCGGGGTTGCAAGTCGGCGGTTCGGGAGTGCTGCCGCTGGTCCTCGGATTCGCCGCCGCCACCGCCGCCGCCATTTCGTTTTTTTGGGCCGGTCGCTCTGCCTCCCGGGATGCTGCAGCCGTGGCGGTTTGCGTCTGTTGTGCAGGCTTTCTTGCTGGCGCGCTTTCGCAACGGACGCGCTGGGGCGAGCACAGATGGCTCGGAAACCACGCGTCCGAATGGGTGTACGTCCGGGGCGTGGTGGATCGTGCGACGGATGTCCCTTCTTTGAATCCCCGTGCCACGCGTCCGGTCATCCCATTACGACAGGTGGCCATCGAATACGCTGAGGGCGTCCGGTCCCTCACCCAAACACGCGCGGGGGTCACCTGGTACGGCGGGTCGCGGCGCCCGCATGAGATTCCGCAAGTCGGTGAAACCTGGGCGTTTCGCACACGCCTCCCCCGCCTCCGCATGCGCGCGGGAAACCCCTGTCTTCCCGTGAATTCCCGTCCGAACGACGCTGTCCGGCTGGCGCCTCCCGCCTTCTGGGACTGGCGTCCGATTGCCGATCAGGCCCGCCACGCGGCCGTGCGACGACTCTCGCTGGGCATCGAATCCTGGCCCGCGGCACCCGCGCTGATTCAAGCCATGCTGCTCGGGTTACGCAGCGCCGTCCCGCGGGAGATGAACGCCATCTTCCGCAATTCCGGGACGATCCACGTGTTTGCGATTTCGGGTCTGGGGATCGGACTCGTCGCTGCCGTCATCGCGACCGCATTGTCACTGCTGGCCGTCCCGCGACCGCGTTGGGGGTTGGCGCTGATTCCGTTGCTGACCGGCTATGCCCTGCTCACAGGCGCCAGCCCGAGTGCGATGCGGGCGTGCCTGATGGCCGCCTTTTACTTCGGAGCGCCCCTCGTGCACCGCAAACCCGACGCCTGCGCCGCCCTCGCGGCGGCCGCCATTCTCCAGATTGCGTGGGATCCCCGCGCCCTCTTCAACGTCAGTTTTCTCCTCTCCTACACGGTGATGGCCGGGCTTGTCCTCCTCTGTCCGCCGTTGTCCCGTCTCTTCCGACGCGCGCTGGGCGTCGAATCGGCGACGACACAGGTAGCCTTGCTGCGCCTGTCGCAGCGACTCACCTCGAGCCGCCAGCGCCTCACACGCCAGGCGTGGGCTGTGCGGCTGGCGGTGTGGCGTCGCACGGCGCTCGGGTATCTCGCGGATACGCTGGCCATGGGCTTCGCCGCCTGGCTCGCCTCGGTTCCGCTCACCGCTTATTATTTCGGTCGCTTCATTCCCGGCGGTCTGCTGGCCAACCTGGTCGTCGTACCAGCCGCATTTCTGATCGTCATCGCGGGCGCCCTTGCCATTGTGACGAGCGGATTCCTCCCCGCAGCCGCCGTAATTTTCAATCATGCCGCAGCCGCATGCGCAACCGTGATGCTGGCAGCATCACGGTTGACCACCCGCATCCCCGGGGCCTCGATCACCGTCCCGGCGCCGCCCGTGGCTGTCGTTGTCGCGTGGTATGCCGGCATGCTCCTCGTCGCCGGGTTGCTTCGCCGACGCCGATCTGGAGAAGCCCCCTTCATATCGCGCCCCGTTTCGAATTGAACCCGATCCCCTTGTATGGTACGATCAGCCTCATTCGTCCATTCGGGTCTCGTGAACTTCGCCTGAAGGTCTGCGACAGGATGGAATCTGTGCACGCGTGAACCTTTATTCGGGCCAGTATGATCCTGCATACGTCACTCTCAAAGCCTCTCACCGGCGCGTACGTCTTGCCTGGTGATAAGTCGCTTGCCCACCGGTCGGCGCTGTTCGCGTCGCTGGCAGAGGGCGAGAGCGTGATCGGCGGGTTTCCGCTTTCGGGTGTGACGCGCGCGATGCTTGACGCGCTGACCGCTTTCGGCATCCCCTGGTCGGTGACCGACGGCACGCTCTCGGTCACCGGTGCCGGCCTGCGCGGGCTCCGACCCCCCGCCGCCCCCGTCACGTGCCGTAACTCGGCCACGACGATCCGACTGCTCGCCGGCGCCGTCGTTGCCGCGGGCATCCCCTGCTCCCTGGACGGCTCCGACGGGTTGCGCCGCCGGCCGATGAACCGTGTGACCGAACCCCTCCGCGCCATGGGCGCGATGATCGAAACTGCGCCCGGCGGCGGCGCGCCGCTCGTGATTCAGGGGCGCGCGCCGTCTGTCCGCCTCACCTCCGGCACCCACACACTTTCCGTCGCCAGCGCCCAGGTCAAATCGTGCCTGCTCCTCGCAGCGCTTGCAGCCGACGGTCCCGTGACCCTGTGCGAGCCTGGCCCGTCGCGCGACCACACCGAGCGGATGCTCGCCGCCATGGGCGTCGACATCCGCTGCGACCCGGCCGCGCACCGCATCACCCTCACGCCTCCGGCGTTCCCGCTGCGTCCGCTCCGGGCTACGTTGGCGGGCGACATCTCGACCGCCGCTTTCCTGATCGTCGCGGCCACCGTCATACCGGGCTCCGATATCTCCCTTCGCGGCGTCGGCGTGAACCCCACACGCACCGGCCTGCTTGACGCCCTACGCGCCATGGGCGCCGATATTACCGAATCCAATCCGCGTCAGGAATCGGGCGAACCCGTCGCCGACCTCCGCATCCGTGCGGCGTCTCTTCGCGGAACCGCGGTTGCGGGGGACCTCGTGGTGCGGATGATTGACGAATTTCCGGTCTTCGCTGTCGCGGCCGCCTGTGCGGCGGGCACGACCGACGTCCGCGACGCCGCCGAATTGCGCCACAAAGAGAGCGACCGTATCGACCGACTCTGCACGGAACTTGCCGGTGTCGGCGTGGACATCACCCCGTATCCGGATGGTTTCACCATCCGCGGCGGCCCGATCACCGGCGGTTCGGTTGACGCCCACGGCGACCACCGGATCGCCATGGCGCTGGCAGTCTCAGGATGGGTTTCAAAACGCGGTGTGACGGTCCGAAACGCCGAAGTGCTGGCTGAATCCTTCCCTTATTTCGTCCCCGTTTTCACCCGCCTCGGAGCCGCCGTGCAGGTATCCGTTCAGGGGGTTCAGTCTGGTCTGTGAGCGATGGCAGATAAGTGGAGATCAGAAATGAGTAGTCTCAGTGATCGGTGGTCTGTGATCGGTTGTCGGTTGTCGAGCGCGGGGAGTGTCATCTCCTTGCTGTTCACCGTTCACTGGTCACTGGTCACTGGTCTCCTGCTCGCGGCGGGGCTGATGGGCGCGTTTGCGCCGCGGGCGCATGGTGGTGCGCCGAAAGTCACCGTGTCCGCCGCCACGGGGATCGACGTGGGCGCGGCCACCATCAACGGCACGCTGGAGTCCGACGGCGGCGAAGCGACGACCGTCTACCTCTGCTGGGGCACGAACGATTTCGGCGCCGCCTCGACCAAAGCCTGGACGGTCGTGGACTGTGGCGCGAAGACCACCGGGCAGTCGGTCTCCAACAACCTGACCGGTCTGATCTGGGGCCTGCGCTACCGGTACCGCGCCTACGCGACCAATGCCAGGGGGGTGGCCTGGTCGTCGGCGACGAATTTCGTGACGCTCCCGATGCCCGGCAAGGCCTACGTGCCGGGACTCAGCGTTCGTGCATGGCAGAACGGAAGCGACATCGCCGATCTTGACTCCGCGCGGTACAACCTGGCGAGTCCAAGCCCAGCACCCAACCACACCACGGCCGGCGGCACGATCGGTTACGCCACGGCGTCAATCGAGATGAGCGGCGACGATATGGAGCACTTCGGCGCCGGGCGAAACAGCGGCGTCCCTGACGGCAGTACCCGCCCATCCGGTTATCAGAACAATTATTGCGTGGAATATCGGGGCAAACTGCTGGTATCCGACGGGACCTATCGCTTTGCGACCACCAGTGACGACGGCAGCGCCCTGTGGATCAATCCGGCAACTGACAATCCGTCCTATGCGACAGCCATCGTACAAAATGACGGATGGCACGGCATGACGACCGAGAATTCCGCTCCGGTTGCCTTGTCGGCAGGCTACCACAACATCATCGTGCGCCACTACGAAGGTGGCGGCGGCAACGGACTTCAAGTCCAGTGGGACCCGGCGGGTGGAACGAGTTGGGCCGCGATTCCCGGCGCGAATTTCTTCCACCTCGTCGCGGGTGGCGCAACTTTCGAAATCACCAACACCACCGCCACGGCGGTTGGGACGACGCAGGCGACGCTGAACGGGACGATGACTGGCAGCAACGTGTACTTCGACGTGTGGGCGTACTGGGGTCCGACGGACGGCACAAACAACCCGGCGGCATGGACCCACTCGGCCTACGCGGGCGCGTTTACGCTGAGTGGCGCGACGACCTCCTCGCACATCGCCTACACGGCGTCTGCCGGCCTCTCCGCGGGCAATGGGTACTGGTACACGCTTTGCGCGAGCAACGCGGCGACCAACATCTGGACCACGCCATCCAAGGGTTTCATCACCGGCGCGGTGACGCTGAAAGCCGCGCAGGCGCAGGCCCACGAGAAAGGCCCGAAAGGCGTTCCCGTGCCGGCCGCGGTCACGGTCTCGCGGCCCGCCCCCTGCAGCGATGTGTCGCTGACGGTCGCCTACGCCATCTCGGGCAGCGCCCGCAACGGCGAAGATTACACGAAGCTGACCGGCGTCGTGACGCTGCCCGCCGGCGCGGCCACCGCGGATATCGTGATTGCGCCCTGGAACGACATGCGCGTGGAAGGGGACGAGACGGTCATCATCACCCTCCTGCCCGGGCCCTACATCGTCGGCGTCGCGAACGCGGCGACGGTCACGATCACAGATACCCTCGTGCGGTCATTCTACGTCTCGCCGCAGGCCTCCCCCACCCCTCCTTACGACACCTGGGCCACCGGGTTTTCCTCCCTGCAAGCGGCCTTGGCCCACCCCGACACCCGGGCCGACGCGCTGATCCACCTGCCGGGTGGCGTGACCTTCACGGGCCCGACGCGGGGCGAGGCTCACCCCGACAACACCGTCTTTCGGTGGAACCGCGCCAACAACGTCATGCTGCTCGGCGGCTACCGGGCGGACCTCACACTGCCGCGCGCCGAACATCCAGGGCCGCGCGCCGCGGGACAGACGGTTCTGCGGCGCAGCACGGATGATCGTGTCCGCGTGCTGACGATGACCGGCGTCTCCAACGCCGTCATCGAGCAGATCACCATCCGCGACGGCCGCGTCGGCGGAAATCGGGCGCTCGGCGGCGGCCTCTTCCTTGCCGATTGCGCCAACGTGGCCATTCGGGATTGCAAAATCGTTTCCAACGCCTGCGACCACGACAGTGTCGGCCTCGGCGGCGGAATGTATCTCGCGGGCAGCCAGGGCGCCCTCTCGGACACGGCCATCTCGGCCAACGCCGTGGACGGTCCCGACAGCTACGGCGGCGGCGTCTACGTTCACCGCGACAGCCGCCTGACGGTAACGCGCTCGACGATCGAGGGCAACTGGGCGGTTTCCAAAACGGGCGGATTGACCCAGGGCGGCGGTTTTTACGTCGTCCCGGGCGGCGACTTGGAAATCGAGGATACCAAAATCAGCGGCAACACGCCGTGATCGCAAATCAACTGATTAATCAAGGCTCACACCCATGAAGAGACACACGCTCGACAAATACCCGCTGCAAACCGCGATCCTTCTCACCGTGCTCACGGCGTGCATCGCCACACGGGTCTGCGGCGTAAGCGCCACGGGCGGGACGGTGACGAACTACGTTCAGAACGGCACCAATTGGGCTGCCCACATTTTCACATCCAACGGAACGCTCACGGTCATCAATGACGGCCAGATCGAATACCTGATCGTGGGTGGCGGAGGCGGCGGAGGCGCGGTTTATCAGGGCGGCGGTGGCGGGGCAGGCGGCTTCTTAACGGGAGCAGCCCATGTCTCAGCCGGGAGCCTGAGTATCCGGGTCGGCACAGGTGGGCTGGGTGTTCGACAGCCGGGCGGACCTTCAAATGGGGGCGATTCCGCCATCTCGAATTCCGTTCTAGGCGTGATTCTGGCTGCCGGCGGCGGTTCTGGTGGTGGAGAAGGGGCTGCGGCGACGTCGGGTGGATCCGGCGGGGGCGGCGCGCATGGGGCGGGACAAACGGTGCCCGGTAAAGGCATTGAAAATCCGCCACCCCGGCAGGGCTATGACGGCGGGGCGGGTGGCAACTGTGATGCCGGCGGGGGTGGCGGTGCGGGGGGGCCAGGCAAGACCCCTGGGGAAGGAAGAGCCGGCGGCCCGGGCAGGACGTCGTTTCTTCGCGACGGCGTCACCGAAGTCACCTATGCCACGGGCGGGAACGGACATGGCCGCGACGGGACCGATGGCGTCAGTAAAGCCGCCAACACGGGCGATGGCGGTGATGGCGGTGGCGTAGGCGGCGGTGGCGTAGGCGGCAATGGTGGCTCAGGAATCGTGATTCTGCGCTACCGGTCGTTTGCCATGGGGAATGAACCCGTCACGGACGTAACCCCGACACACGCAACGTTCAACGGCTGGCTGTTCAGCACCGGCGGCGAGGCCGCATCCGTTGGTATTCTGTGGGGGGAGGCAAACGGCGGAAATTCATGGGACTGGGCCCAAACGGAGTGGTTCGAGGGTACCCAATGGACCAACAACACGCCCTTCGGAAAAAAAATGGCCGGGCTTGTGAAAGACAAGACGTACTACTACACCTTCGGAGCCAAAAACACGTCCAGTAAAACGCTTGCAGCCCCGCCCGTCAGTTTCATTACCGGCGAGGTGACGCTGAAAGCCGCGCAGGCGCAGGCCCACGAGAAAGGCCCGGCCGGCGTTCCCGTGCCGGCGGTCGTTACGGTCTCGCGGCCCGCCGCCTGCAGCGAGGCGCCGTTGACGGTCGCCTACGCCGTCTCGGGCACCGCCAGCAACGGCGCGGACTACACGCTGCTGGCTGGCACCGTGACGCTGCCCGCCAACGCGGCCAGCGCCGACATTGTCATCGCCCCCTGGAACGACATGCGCGTGGAGGGTGCCGAGACCGTTACCCTCACCCTCCTGCCGGGGCCCTACATCGTCGGCGCCGCGAACGCGGCGACGGTCACGATCGCCGACACGGTCGTGCGCGCATTCTACGTCTCGCCGCAGGCCTCCCCCACCCCGCCGTACGACACCTGGACCACCGGGTTCTCCTCCCTGCAAGCGGCCTTGTCCCACCCCGACACCCAGGCCGACGCGCTGATCCACCTGCCGGGTGGCGTGACCTTCACCGGCCCGGCGCGGGGCGAGGCTCACCCCGACAACACCGTCTTCCGGTGGAACCGCGCCAACAACGTCATGCTGCTCGGCGGCTACCGGGCGGACCTCAAACTGCCGCGCGCCGAACATCCGGGGCCGCGCGCCGCCGGACAGACGGTTTTGCGCCGCGGCACGGATGTACGTATCCGCGTGCTGACGATGATTGGCGTCTCCAACGCCGTCATCGAGCAGATCACGATTCGCGACGGCCGCGTCGGCGGAAACCGGGCGCTCGGCGGCGGCCTCTTCCTTGCCGATTGCGCCAACGTGACCATCCGGGATTGCAAAATCGTTTCCAACGCCTGCGACCACGACAGCGTCGGCCTCGGCGGCGGAATGTATCTCGCGGGCAGCCAGGTCGCCCTCTCGGACACGGCCATCGCGGCCAACGCCGTGGACGGTCCCGACAGCTACGGCGGCGGCGTCTACGTCCACCGCGACAGCCGCCTGACGGTGACGCGCTCGACGATCGAGGGCAACCGGGCGGTTTCCAAAACGGGCGGCTTGACCCAGGGCGGCGGTTTTTATGTCGTCCCGGGCGGCGACTTGGAAATCGAGAATACCGGAATCAGCGGCAACACGCCGTGATCGCGAATCAACTGATAAAAAAAGGAACACACCCATGACGAGACACACATCCGACAGCAACCCGCTTCAAACCGCGATTCTTCTCATGACGCTCACGGCGTGCATAGCCACACGGGCCTACGGGTTTAGCGCCACAGGCGGAACGGTGACGAACTACACCGACGCGGGCGGGACGAACTGGACCGTCCACATGTTCACAACCGTGGGTACAACTCAACTGATCGCCGAGGCGGACGGTATCGTTGATGTGCTTGTCGTAGCCGGCGGCGGTGGCGGTGGAAGCGATATGGGCGGCGGCGGCGGCGGTGGCGGTGTGCTTTACAACCCGTCGTTTTCACTCGTCGCGGGCGTCTACACGGTGACGGTTGGCGAGGGGGGTGCAGGCGCACCGGCAGGCACGGGACATGGACCCGCACGGAACGGCGCCGATTCCGTGTTCAGCAATTCAGCGTCAAGTTGTCTGGTGGCCATTGGCGGCGGCGGCGGCGCCTCAACGCATAACAACAACACCGGCAACGCGGGACAGGGCGGATCTGGAGGAGGCGCCTCCGGGCAATACAGCAACCGCGGCCTGGGCACAGAAGGTCAAGGCCATGAAGGGGCAAACAGCACGGGCCAGTGGTATCCCGGCGGCGGCGGCGGGGCCGGCGGCCCGGGCACCGTGAATCCTGCGCATGGCGGTGTGGGGTTGGCGTTCGACATCAGCGGCACGAATTATTACTTCGCGGGTGGCGGGGCTGGCTCTGGGTATTCCGGGGTCGGCGGAAACGGCGGAAACGGCGGCGGTGGCGGCGGCGGTGTCGGTACGACCACGGGCGGATCGGGGATCAACAACGGCTCGCCGGGCGGCGGCGGCGGAATCAACGCCCAGTGCAACACACCGGGTGGCGATGCCGGCGCGAATACCGGTGGCGGCGGCGGTGGCGGTGCGCACTACAATCAGAACAACAGGGGCGGCAACGGCGGCTCGGGCATCGTCATCGTGCGCTATCTTTCTTTCAGCACCCAGAACCTACCCGTGTCAGATGTCACCGCGACATCCGCATCTCTCAACGGACGATTGACGGCTACCGACGGTACGCCCGCCTCCCTGTGCGTGCTGTGGGGCGAGGCGGACGGAGGCACCACGTGGGAGTGGGCCAAGACGGATTGGTTTGACAAGGGCACATGGATCGAAGGCAAGGCCTGCAGCAAGAAAATCACGGGGCTGACCCAAGACAAGACCTACTTTTATACGTTTGCGGCGAAGAGTCAGATTAATAAGACCGTCGCCTCGCCGGTCTCCTTTATCACCGGCGAGGTGACGCTGAAAGCCGCACAGGCGCAGGCCCAGGAGAAAGGCCCGGCCGGCGTCCCCGTGCCGGCGGCCGCCACGGTCTCGCGGCCCGCCGCCTGCAGCGAGGCGCCGCTGACGGTCGCCTACGCCATCTCGGGCACCGCAAGCAACGGCACGGACTACACGCTGCTGGCTGGCACTGTGACGCTGCCCGCCGGCGCGGCCGGCGCCGACATTGTCATCGCCCCCTGGAACGACATGCGCGTGGAGGGTGCCGAGATCGTTACCCTCACCCTCCTGCCGGGGCCCTACATCGTCGGCGCCGCGAACGCGGCGACGGTCACGATCGCCGACACGGTCGTGCGCGAATTCTACGTCTCGCCGCAGGCATCCCCCACCCCGCCGTACGACACCTGGGCCACCGGGTTCTCCTCCCTGCAAGCGGCCTTGTCCCACCCCGACACCCGGGCCGACGCGCTGATTCACCTGCCGGGTGGCGTAACCTTCACCGGCCCGGCGCAGGGCGAGGCCCACCCCGACAACACCGTCTTTCGCTGGAATCGCGCCAACAACGTCATGCTGGTCGGCGGCTACCGGGCGGACCTCACACTGCCACGCGCCGAACATCCGGGGCCGCGCGCCGCAGGACAGACGGTGTTGCGGCGCGGCACGGATGAACGTATCCGCGTGCTGACGATGACCGGCGTCTCCAACGCCGTGATCGAGCAGATCACAATCCGCGACGGCCGCGTCGGCGGAAACCGGGCGCTCGGCGGCGGCCTCTTCCTTGCCGATTGCGCCAACGTGGCCATCCGGGATTGCAAGATCGTTTCCAACGCCTGCGACCACGACAGCGTCGGCCTCGGCGGCGGAATGTATCTCGCGGACAGCCAGGTCACCCTCTTGGACACCGCCATCTCGGCCAACGCCGTGGACGGTCCCGACAGCTACGGCGGCGGCGTCTACGTTCACCGCGACAGCCGCCTGACGGTGACGCGCTCGACGATCGAGGGCAACCGGGCGGTTTCCAAAAC